>Ga0206126_10002539_pt1 | contig 19638 bp, 19 predicted proteins | sample Helgoland_Spring_5_FD_148621 | JGI IMG/M metagenome (GOLD analysis project Ga0206126, IMG submission 148621) | Pelagic subsurface seawater microbial communities from Kabeltonne, Helgoland, North Sea - Helgoland_Spring_Bloom_20160412_1 | ecosystem: Environmental > Aquatic > Marine > Epipelagic ...
CCCACGTTGTCCTGGGTCTTTGACGCTACAGTTCCGCAACACCAATCAGACCGTTTCGGGTGATCAGGCTCGCCAGCTCTGCTTCCGAGAGCCCTGCCGTTCCTTCAGGCCGCTGCGGCATGATCATATAGCGCATGTCAGCAGTGGAATCGTGAACCCGGACTTCGCGATCAGCGGCGATGTCGGTTCCGAACTCGCGCAGCACCGAGCGCGGATCCCGGACCACGCGAGCGCGGTAGGCTTTGGACTTGTACCACTCCGGCGAAGGCCCAAGCAGCGTGACGGGGTAGCAGGAACACAGCGTGCAAACGATCACATTGTGAACGTCATTGGTGTTCTCCAGCACAACCAACGGCGTTCCCTTGGTGTCGTATCCCAGTGTCTTGGCGGCCGCTGCGCTGTCGGCCATCATTGCCGCCCTGTAATCAGCATCGACCCAGGCCCGCGCGACCATAGCGGCGCCATTGCGATCTGAGCGCGTATCCATCAGCGATAGTTGGTCCTGCACATCGTGCGCGCTAAACACCCCCTTGTCGATCAACACCAGCCGCAGGGCATCCGCCAGTAGTGCGGTGTCCGAATTGGATGTATCGGGCGCTTCAATGGCGTCGTGGTCAGAATGGTGATGGTGATGGTGATCATCATGCGACATGGTCAAGACGCCTTCAGCCAATGTTGGTAAACTTCGATTTCCAGGGTATCTGCGGCCGCGCCCCGGTAATCCGGCCAGAGTTCAATTTGCCGGAACCGAACCCGATAGAGCGGCTGAGCCGGCTGGCCATCACGTCCGTAGGCAAGGCTTTCTGGGTTGCCAAAAATACCGCAAAAACGTTCGATTTCGCCGGTAAATCCTCGGCAGTAGACCGGTGCCCGCATGTGGCCAGCTAGGCCCTCCTCAACCTCGAGATTGCGAACCTGCACACGGTCGCCAACGGCAAAGTGTGCAACACTCATCGCTTGAGCCCCCGTTCGACCCGCAAGGCTTCGATTTTAGCGTCAAGGTCTTCGCGGGTGACCACGCCCTTTTCAATCATAATCGCCGCCAGCGATCGCGCCCATTTGCCGTAATAGGGTTCGGCATTGTAAACGTCTTCGCCCAGCGTCTCGATGCCCCGACGAAGCTCGTCCACCCGCATCAAGCCAACCTGCGGAGAGGAGAGCAGCCGCATCATGGCGTCAACGCGGCGCTCCCATAGCTGATAGGCCCCATCTTCCGTCGGAATGGGTCCGAAATCATCGCCTCCAACATCGTGGTAGGCTTTGGTTACAGGTGGGTTTTGGCTCATGGAAGGGCGCATCTTTTCGCGGTCTGAAAAACACATCCACGGTGCACGGTTTCACCCGCCGAGGTCAATACTCGACGCCAGTGCAGGATCCTCTGTTGGATTGCACATAAAGACTATGCATTTTGCCTGAAAAAACGGGTTGCAGGGGCGCGGTGATCTCTTTGAGCGATCAAACGCGTTTCCTCCTAAGTTTCTCCGTCTAAATGACCCTTAGCCCAGCCTCCACGGCGTCGAAGAAACGGCCTGCGTGTGTGTGGGGGGGGCTTTTTTGGTGGGCACGGCCCATTAAAAAAGCCTGCTCACAGACATGAGCAGGCTAAGTCATCTTTTTTGGAAAAGACCACAAAAAGTGGGCTTTAGCATCGTGGGGGGCATGAGTGCTTGACCCATGACCCCCAGGATTTTGTATGTCCTTAGAAGGACAAGGTCGCGCCGATGGAACCACCTTCGTCGTCAGCGTCGTAACCTGCGTACAGGGTCAGACCGCCGAGGTCGTAGTCCACACCGATAGCCGGCTCGAGGTCTTCATCGAAGCCGATGGACAGACCGAAGCCATTCAGAGACGTGCTTGCGGATACGGAGTAGGTGATACCGGACTTTTCATGGTCACCCGCAGAGGAGGAACCGAAGGTCGCGTTCACGCCGAAGCCAGCAACAGCCATGGATGCCGTCATGCCCCAGTCGCTGGAGGAGTCCATCGCAGCAGCCAGGGACATGTCGCCCATGTTGTAAGCCATGCCGAGGTCCCAAGCGGTGACGGACAGCAGGTCAGAGCCGTTACCCAGAACCATGTCGAAGCCCATGGAAACACCACCAAGATCCATGGTGCCACCAGTGATGACTTCCAGATCGCTGAGCGCATCGCCTGCACCGAAGTCCATTGCGATGTATGGGTTAGCACCCATCAGGCCCAGGCCCTGAGCAACCAGCACGAGGCCGTCTGCATCGATGTCAGCCTGATCGCCAGCACCCGCAATGGCGCCAACGCCACCAGCGTAATCGCCGGACTGCAGGGTCAGACGGCCAAAGCCACCTTCAATGTAGATGGACGCGTCGGAAACGGTCATGACCTTGGACTTGTTGTCCATGTAGAACACGGTGTCAGAAGAGCTAACGCCCGTCACACAAGCCGCACCAACAACCATCTTGGTCTCGGAAGAAGCCATCATGACTTCCATGAAAGGACCAACGTATACAGCAGCGCTGGTGATAGCAGCCCCTGAGCCTTCGCCGTCAAAATCAACAGAGCCTTTAGAGCCAGATGACATCTGCACGGTTGCGCCATGCGTGGTGCTACCCTGAACGCTGCCACTTTGTACAGACATTTGACCAGCTGGCATGTAGCTGCCAGATGCGCCAGCAGACTGTGCACTCTCAGCGTAAACGTAGCTTACGTTACCGCGGCCAGCAATCTTACACACGTTCGAAGACGTGAAGGACGACAGGGCAACCTGGTACAAAGTACGGTCGCCATCAATCCCGCGCCATGCGGAGTTAATCTTCACGGAGACAACGTTGCCAGTGGCAATCGCTGCGCCACCGGAAACCGCCCACAGCTGGTTTGCGATGTTGGTTGCGCCAGTAACGGTCGCCTTAACGAGCTGCTTACCAGATCCAGTCGCGTAAGGCGCAAAGCTCAGCTCATCGGACGTGCCCATGGTGAAACCACCACCGAAGGCCAGGCCACCGTCAGTGGTGTGCGCTGCATTAATAGACAGGGAAACTTCGTTGTAAGCTTCACCAACGACGAGATTGCCGTTGTTCTTGCCAAGGCCGAAGTCGATGCCCATGTCGATGGAACCACCGAGCGTGACGTCTACTGCACCAGCAGAACCCGCTGCTGCAACTGCTGCGAGGCTCGAGCCCGCAATCAGAAACTTTTTCATTTTCTCATTCTCCAAAAGTGCACACGAAATTCTTTAGTGTGTCCTCTATGGCATTAGTCAGCAGTCGCCTTTTTATCCACTACAACATAATGCGACTACATTATGCGTTGTTATTTGTTGCAAGAGGATCACAGGTATGGCGTCCAACCTGCGGGAAAATCGGCAAAAATGCGGCTATTCAGGCCATTTGCCTCAATAAGCGACTCGGTTTTAGAAATTATTATGAGTGCTGTTTTGACCACATTGCCAATACTGGTGTGATTAGTCGGGATAAACCACCCGTCGAACAGCAGCGTTTAGTGCTGCTAACACCCCATTTGGACTATTGCCTTTAGGGCCGTAATGGCGAGCGCCCGGCGGCGTTCGTTAACCGCGGCTAGATCACGATCTGCGCCGTCCGAACATCGGGACAGTCACGGTGATGGCCGGATGGGTGACCATACAGCACACCATAGCGCATACACGGTGCGCGCCGCTTCGTGGAGCGATCTTCGGATCCGTGTCTGAATTGTTCAACAAAAGGAAGAATGGCGGTGAGGGTGGGATTCGAACCCACGATAGAGTTTCCCCTATACCCGCGTTCCAGGCGAGCGCCTTAAGCCACTCGGCCACCTCACCGCGATCGCGGCTTGATAGGCAATTCAGAGCCGCCGCGCAATGGGCAAGACCTGTTTTAGCACTGTGAATGGTGTATAGCTCTTATCGGTGACCATAAGGACGTAAATATGCGACTGATTCTCTGGGCAATTGGCTGCCTGTTTGCCGCGATTGCGGCCGTGCAGCTGATAATCGAAGGCATGCTTGCCGCCTTCGGCGGTTCGTGGACGCGCCTGCTGTCGCTTGGCGATGTCATGGACCAGGTCGCAGGGCCAGGTGCGGGCGCCGCGTCACCCGCCGTAATCGCCGATTCCCCGCCATGGATACCCGCCCTCGTCCTCGCGGCCGCGTTCCTTTATCTGGGTCGGTTTCGGCGTCGCGTTGAGCTCTGAGCGCGCCGGCCTCGCGCCGCGCCGCCACTGGCTTGGCACTAAAGGCGCTTACCGGAACAGGTTCAATCGTCGCTCATCTTGAGGGCGGCCAGAAAGGCGGATTGTGGGATATCGACATTGCCGATGTTGCGCATGCGCTTTTTCCCGGCTTTTTGCTTTTCCAGGAGCTTCCGTTTCCGGGTCGCGTCGCCACCGTAGCACTTGGCCGTGACATCCTTGCGCATGGCCGAGATGGTTTCCCGCGCAATCACCTTTCCCCCTATGGCGGCCTGTACGGCGATTTTGAAGAGCTGGCGTGGGATCAGTTCCTTGAGCCGGATACAAAGGTCGCGACCGCGTGACTCTGATTTGTCCTTGTGCACCATGATGGCCAGTGCATCGACTGGCTCGCCATTGATTAGGATCGATACCTTGACCAGGTTGCCTTCTTCGTAGCCATCGACCTGGTAGTCGAATGACGCGTAGCCGCGCGAGATCGACTTGAGGCGGTCGTAGAAGTCAAACACCACCTCGGCCAGCGGTAGTTTGTAAACTACGACAGCGCGATTGTTCATGTAGGTCATGTCCAACTGCACCCCACGCCGCTCCTCACAGAGCTTCAGCACCGGGCCCAAATGTTCGTCGGGAACCAGAATGGTCGCCTTGATCCAGGGCTCCTCAATGTATTCGATCCGCTGCACGTCCGGCATATCAACCGGGTTGTGCATGTCCATGATTGTTCCGTCGGTCAGGTGCAGGCGGTAGACCACAGATGGTGCGGTCGTAACCAGATCGAGGTCAAACTCACGGCTCAGACGCTCCTGCACGATTTCCAAATGCAACAGACCCAGAAAGCCACAGCGGAAACCAAAGCCCAGCGCGGCGGAGCTTTCCGTTTCGAACTGGAAGGACGCGTCATTGAGGGCCAGCTTGGCCAGCGATTCCCGCAAATTATCAAAATCAGCCGACTCAGAAGGGTAGAGCCCACAGAACACCACCGGCACAGACGGCTTGAACCCCGGTAGCGGCTCGTTCGCCGGACGACGGTCGTCGGTGATGGTATCACCCACGCTGCTATCGCCCACGGTCTTCATTCCCGCGGTAATGAATCCAAGCTCACCGGCGTGGAGTTGTGCGACCTCGGTGCGGTGTGGGGTGAAAACACCGACACGGTCCACCTCATAGGATCCGCCTGAGCCCATCATGCGGATCTTCATTCCCTTCTTGATGTGGCCATCGACCACGCGAACCAGAATGATCACGCCCAGATAGACATCGTACCAAGAATCGACCAACAGCGCTTTGAGCGAGCCCGTGCCATCCCCGGACGGTGCGGGGATCTTGGAGACGACAGCCTCAAGCACTTCAGGCACACCAGCGCCGGTCTTGCCCGATACCTCGATCGCCTCGGACGCGTCCAGACCGATGACATCCTCGATCTGCTGCTGGATACGCTGTGGCTCGGCAGCGGGCAAATCGACCTTGTTGAGCACGGGGATGATCTCATGGTCATTCTCCAGCGCCAGATAGACGTTCGCCAAAGTCTGCGCCTCAACGCCCTGTGAGGCATCAACCAACAGCAGCGAGCCTTCACAAGCCGAGAGCGAGCGCGAGACCTCGTACGCGAAATCCACGTGTCCAGGGGTGTCGATCAGATTGAGGACGTAGTCTTGCCCGTCATTGGCCTGGTAGTTCAAGCGCACGGAGTTCGCCTTGATGGTGATCCCCCGTTCGCGCTCCAGCTCCATGCTGTCGAGCACCTGTTCTTTCATCTCCCGGTCGGTCAGCCCACCGGTCGTTTGAATCAATCGGTCGGCCAGCGTAGATTTACCGTGGTCGATGTGCGCGATGATCGCGAAATTACGAATGTTTTCGAGTTGCGTCATGGACCTGAGTTCGTTGCTGAATTCCTGTCTGTGGAAGTGCAACGGTACGCCGGATTCGTCAAGGCGACCGTTTGGCAGGACTGGCGAGCGTGCCGACGGTTCGCTTGTCGCTTCGCGATAGCCATGGGATAAGAAATACTCTATTAGGTTGTATTTTTCCAAGGATGTTCGCCATGACCGCCTCGTTTCTGCGCCGAGATCTTGCCTTGGCCGTCACGCTTATCATTGGCCTGTTTCCCCTCCACGCGGCGGCGCAGAAGTCAGCCTTCACGGCGGAAGGAGAGCGCGTATACCTCTACGGCAACGGCAGCTGGTCCACCAAACCGGACCTGACCTTCTCTGACCTGCTGGAGATGGAGTTGCAGCAAACCAGGGGGTCTGAGGCCAAGGACGACCGCTGCACGTTGATTTTCGGTCTGCGTAACGGTTTTGCCGTGCATTTGAGTGAAGTCGCCGCTGAGTTGCAGTTTCTTGACCGGGACGGCTTATACCTGCTGACCCGGCGTGTGACGTTCAAGAACCCACGCGCGGGCAAAGTGCGTTTCGCTGAGACGCAGCTGCAACTGGCTCTGGGCTGTGAGGGTTTTGCGAGTTTTGACGTCGTAGACGTGCCCACATGCCGGATGGACGACGGCACAAAGATCGAAGACTGCTTCAACTCCTTTTCCATCGTCGAAGATTGAATCAATTCCGCCCTGACCGCAGGGGCTGCAAGCATTGGCGCGCTGATGGCCAGACCCCATGATGGGTGGACCCCGTCACGGCTGGACCCCATCACGGCTGGACCAGAGACTGGATTTCAGGGACACTCGCGGCTTTATTGCAGTCAGAGGTACCTATGGCCCGCCCCATCATCATCGATACCGACCCCGGACAGGACGACGCGCTGGCCATCCTATTGGCTCTGGCTTCGCCTGAGCTAGAGGTGCTGGGCATCACCTGTGTCGCTGGAAACGTTCCGCTGGCGCGAACCACCGTCAACGCGCGCAAGGTCTGTGAGCTGGCCGGGCGACAAGATACGCGCGTGTTCGCCGGCGCGTCCGAGCCGCTGTCGCGCGCGCTGGTCACGGCAGAATACGTACACGGCAAAACGGGACTGGATGGCTATGAGCTGCCTGAGCCAACCATGGCCTTGCAAGACCAGGCCGGAGCCGATTTCATTGTTGAAACGGTGATGAATGCGCCCGCGAACACCGTAACACTGTGCGCGTTGGGGCCGCTGACCAACCTTGGCCTGGCGCTGAAGGCAGAACCCACGATGGGCGCGCGATTGCGCGAAATCGTCCTCATGGGCGGGGGGCTGTTCGAAGGTGGCAATACCACCCCGGCGGCAGAGTTCAACATTTACGTCGATCCAGAAGCCGCCGATCTGGTCATGCATTGCGGCGCGCCGGTGACGATGATCCCACTGGACCTGACCCACCAGACCCTGACCAGCGACGCCATCATCGACGACTTCCGCGCCATGCCGAACCACACCGGCCCGGCGAGCGCAGGCTTGCTGGACTTCTTCGAGCGCTTCGACGTGGAGAAATACGGCTCCCAAGGCGGCCCCTTGCACGACCCCAACGTCATCGCCTTTTTGCTCGAGCCCGGGCTGTATGGTGGCAGGCTGATCAACGTCGAAATCGAAACCAGCTCTGAGCTGACCCGCGGGATGACCGTTGCTGATTGGTGGGGCGTGACCGATCGTGTGAAGAACGTGACCTACCTGCGCGACGTTGACGTCGAGGGCTACTGGACCTTGCTCAAAGAGCGCCTGGCAACCTTGCGCTGAACTGCGCCTTTCTGGATTCCAAACAAAAACGGGCGCTGTACCTGATGGTGCAGCGCCCGTTTTCTTAAGCCTGTGAGGCCGGATGATTACATCATGCCGCCCATGTCTGGCATGCCGCCTGGCATACCGCCAGCACCGCCGCCGTCCTTGGCAGGAGCGTCAGAAACCATGGCTTCGGTGGTGATCAGCAGAGCTGCCACAGAAGACGCGTCGGTCAGAGCAGTACGGACGACCTTGGTTGGGTCAACAATACCGGTTGCGATCATGTCGCAGTACTCTTCCTTCTGCGCGTTGAAGCCCTGAGTCTCGTTGCCGCCTTCGAGCAGCTTGCCAACGATGATTGAGCCTTCAACACCCGCGTTCGCAGCGATCTGGCGCAGTGGCGCCTGCAGAGCGCGGCGGACGATGCCGATGCCGTTGGTCTGGTCAGGGTTCTCGCCTTCCATGCCATCGAGCGCCTGGGTGGCGTACAGCAGAGCCGTACCACCGCCGGGCAGGATACCTTCTTCAACCGCAGCGCGGGTTGCGTTCATGGCATCTTCGACGCGGTCCTTGCGTTCCTTTACCTCAACCTCAGTCGCACCACCGACACGCAGCACAGCCACACCGCCGGACAACTTGGCCAGACGCTCTTGCAGCTTTTCGCGGTCGTAATCGGACGTGGTGACTTCAACCTGGGCGTTGATCTGAGCACAGCGGCCTTCGATCGCTTCCTTGTCGCCAGCACCGTCAACGATGGTGGTTTCTTCCTTGTTGATCACAACGCGCTTGGCGGTACCAAGCATGTCGATGGTCACGGACTCGAGCTTGATGCCCACGTCCTCGGAAATCACCGTACCGTTGGTCAGGATCGCGAGGTCTTCGAGCATCGCCTTACGACGATCACCAAAACCAGGCGCCTTGACGGCAGCGATCTTCAGACCGCCACGCAGCTTGTTCACAACCAAGGTTGCGAGCGCTTCGCCTTCAACGTCTTCGGCGATGATCACCAGCGGACGGGAAGACTGGATCACAGCTTCAAGGATGCCAACCAGCGGCTGCAGGGAAGACAGCTTCTTTTCGTGGATCAGGATAAGCGGATCATCAAATTCGGTGATCATCTTTTCCGTGTTGGTCACGAAGTAAGGGGACAGGTAACCGCGGTCGAACTGCATGCCTTCTACGACGTCCAGCTCGGTTTCCAACGACTTGGCTTCCTCAACGGTGATGACACCGTTGTTGCCAACGCGCTGCATGGCCTCTGCAATCATCTCGCCGATTTCGATCTCACCGTTGGCGGAAATGGTGCCAACCTGTGCGACTTCTTCGTTGGTGGAGATGTTCTTGGACATCGCGTGCAGCTTGTCTACGACGCGAGAAACGGCGGAACTGATACCGCGCTTGAGGTCCATGGGGTTCATGCCAGCGGCAACGGACTTTGCGCCTTCGTTGACAATAGCCTGGGCCAGAACGGTCGCGGTCGTGGTGCCGTCACCGGCAACATCGTTGGTCTTGGACGCGACTTCGCGCAGCATTTGTGCGCCCATGTTCTCGAACTTGTCTTCGAGTTCAATTTCCTTGGCAACGGATACACCGTCCTTGGTCACACGCGGTGCGCCAAAGGCTTTGTCGAGGACAACGTTACGGCCTTTTGGACCGAGGGTAACTTTTACAGCGTCGGCGAGCATGTTGACGCCGGTCAGCATCTTGGACCGTGCGTCGCCGCCAAACTTAACGAGTTTTGCAGCCATCGATTGAGGCTCCTTTTTTACGTCGAATTGGGGTAGGGAAAATCAAAAAGCGGCGAAGCTTAGGCTTCGAGCACGCCCATGACTTCGCTTTCTTTCATGATCAGCAGGTCTTCGCCGTCGATCTTGACTTCGGTACCATTCCACTTGCCGAACAGAACCTTGTCGCCAGCCTTAAGGTCAGGCTTGATGCGATCGCCGTCATCGTTGTAGGCGCCGGCGCCAACAGCGACAACTTCGCCTTCCATTGGCTTCTCTTTGGCAGTGTCTGGAATGATCAGACCGCCAGCGGTTTTTTCTTCGCTGTCGGTGCGCTTGATCAGTACGCGGTCATGCAGTGGACGAAACTTCATAAGTCTCTCTCCATAACTATGAAGGTTTACAGGAATCCCGAAAAACTCGGGGCACGGGGCGCGTGTTAGCACTCCTTGCGTGTGAGTGCTAATTGGTGAGCGAAGGGCTGGGTCGCAACCTCCAGAGCCTTGCAATCAACGCAAGCGCTAAATGCAAAAATGCCGCAGAGGTGAAACGAGGCGCACCCAGACTGCGAAAGAGCCTGAGAGCCAGGCCGTTAGCGAGACAGGTAGCCAGGCCGTTAGCGAAACTGGAATCAGGCGGATTGGACCGACTTTACCACGTAGTGCGCGTCTTCAACCGTGATGCTAGGCGGCATCTTGGTCAGCTCGAAGGCATCATAACCAGACTTCAACTGCTTCCAGAAGCCTTGCCACTGGCTGTCCTTGTAACGGTTCATGTTGTTCTGGGTCATCCGAAAGGGAAACGCGTGGATCCAGAAGCCCTGCCCCGCCACATCGGTCGTGGCAAGCGTCATTCGATAGAGCTCATCGACCAGTGGATCGGTCATCGCGTAGCATCCGCTGGAAATACAGTTGCCGTGGATCAGCAGCTCGGACCCCGTGTAACCGTGGGCGCGGTCGTACGTGTTGGGGTAGCCGAAATCGATGGCGCGGTGATACTGCGACTGGGCGCGGACGTGTTGCGCGCGGGCGTAATAAAAGCCCTCGGGCGACTGCATGTCCCCTTGCTTGATCTTCGGACCCAGGTCGCCGGAGTAGTAGCAAACCGGGTAGACTCGAAACAGCTTGAAAACCCCATTGCCGCCGGGCTGCACCCAGGCTTCCAACTCCCGCTCCTGCTTGAACACACGCAGCATCACCGGATCACCCAGCGCTGCGCCGATCGCCTTGAGATCAGCCGCCAGGTCCTCACCGTTGAACTCCCGGCTGAAGCTGACATGCATGCCGTCGCCGTCCACTGCGTCGCAGCCGTTCAGCGCGAAAGGCACGGGCAACAGCGCAGCGCCGCCGAGGTTTAGAAGCACGCCGCGTCGCGAAGACCGTGTTGGAAATCTGCTCATTCTGCCCTTATCCCGCTCAAATGCCATGGGGCCACGCCGGACCTGGCCCGATTGAACCGCAAGCCTGCTGCCTGCGACGCTCAATCGCCTGTGACTTCCACCCAAAACGCCTATGTGTTTAAGCAAAGTCGCGGCGAAGGTCACTTCACAGTTGCCGGTCCGCTGACCGAACCAAGGGTTTTCACAGAAATATGACCACTATCAGCTCAGCATCACAAAATCATGGCGGACCGAACGCGGGATTGAGCAGCATTCTGATCTGGCTATGGGGCTCGGCGGCTCTGGTTTTTGCCATGGCGATCATCGGCGCGGTGACGCGCCTGACCGAGTCAGGCTTGAGCATCATGGAATGGAACTTCTTCGCAGGCACCTTTCCACCGCTATCAGAGCCCGAGTGGGTGCGTTTGTTCGAGATGTATAAAGAGACCGGCGAGTACCAAAAGCAGCACCTGAGCGCGCTCGATATGGGCGGGTTCAAGCAGATCTTCTGGTGGGAATATATCCATCGGCTCTGGGGTCGGCTGATCGGGATGGCTTTTATGATTGGCCTGATCGTCTTCTCGGTGGTGCGCCTGCGCGGGGGATGGTCCGCACACCAATGGCTGCTGCCCCATGCCATCCTGGGCTTTGTCCTGATCTGCTTTCAGGGGTTTCTGGGCTGGTACATGGTCAGCAGCGGCTTTGATACTGATTTAGTGGATGTCTCCGCGTACCGCCTTGCCGCACATCTGGGCCTGGCGGTGGTGATCTTTATCTACTTTGTCGGGCTGGGTATCCGGGCACAGTTGGGGGCGGTTGCCTTTTCCCCGCGAGCCTTCTGGAACCTACCCACCCTACTGCTGGTGCTGATTTTCCTGACACTGCTCTCCGGTGCCTTTGTCGCCGGTCTCAATGCCGGACTGATCTACAACGAGTTTCCGACCATGGGCGGCACACTGGTTCCCGCAGACTACCAGAGCGCAGCCTTGCCATGGTTCCGTAACCCCTTTGAAAACCCAGCTGCCGCACAGCTGCATCACCGGGTTTTCGCCAGTCTGGCTGCATTGGTGGTCATTGGCGCTGCGATTGCTATCCTTCGCGCCGCGGCATCCCGCTCACGCGCTGTTCGAACCTGGGCCTGGGCGGCACTGGTGGTGGTCGTGGGGCAATACCTGCTGGGTGTGGTCACGCTGCTTTATGCAGTTCCCATCCCGCTCGGGGCAGCGCATCAGAGCGGGGCGCTGACGCTTCTTGCGACTCTGACCCTTCTTCGGGCGCATAACAATCAGACCCTCGCCCGATAGCCTCCGGCCAACTGTGTTGAGTCCCCGCATAATCTCGACGGAGGAACGCATAAACTAGGTTTTTGTGGCAACCGTCCCCTTTGCAGTACGCCGAAAGCACACAATTCGCCCCAAAAACTGTTGAAAATCAGCATTGGCCACAGTGCTGGCCAACCATTTGAACAGTGTACCCCTCATAGAGACTTGAGCGCTTATTTTGCGCTGCATTGTGATTTCAAAGGGCACACGATTTATGAAACGACGTATTTTCAGACGCTTAGCGCTGGCAGGCCTTTTCTTTGCCTTGTTCAGTTCGAGCCAGGGCGCCGTCGCACAGACCGCCTTTCGCGTTGCCACTCCCTCTTTCCTCCCCCAGGGCGGGATTCCGGGCTCAGTCCTTAATCCTGTTGCTCTTGGCCTACACCCGATTCAGGTGAGTAATGGTGTCCCGGTCCGGGTCGCCGGGCCTCAGTACCAGCCCTTTGTTGTTCGCCCCAACGTTCTGCCCAGCGCGGTTCCTCTAAACCTCGATGGCGGTGTGCCGAATCTGGCAAATCAAGCGCACTGCAAGGGGTTTGCCCGCGCCTCTGGTAGGTCCTTGGTCGCCACGTCAGGCGGGGGCTATGCCTCCATGATCGTCGGCGCAGATTGTGACGCGCTGATCCAGCAGACCCTGGCGGCTGGACACGGCGTGATTTTCTCCGCCTCAGTCCTGTTCACCGGCAGCAGCGACACCATTACCCTGACCGCCAAGCGCGCCCTGAAAATGACCGCTGAAGCCATCACCGCGACGGGCGGCGTTTACGAGGTCGCCGGTTATGCCTCACGTGAAGGCAATCGCATTGCCAATGACTATCTTTCGTGGCGCCGCGCCAAGGCAGCCTCGTACTACCTGATCCATCATGGCGTCGGGACAGACCACATTAACATCCTCGGTCGTGGCGAAACCACCATCTTTGGTCCGTCCCTGGCCGTGAACCGACGCGTGGTCGTTCGAAAGAAGGCCTAGCAAAAAGTCCCAGCACGTGTGGATAACCCTCCATTTCTGTGGAAAAATGGTGGTCATGGTTGGCTTATCCGACAGGAAGACCGCGCGCTCCAAGGTGAAGTATGATTGGTTTCTTACCCCAAAGAGCGCGTTTCTGTGGGTAACTCCGGGTGGGTCCCCGTATTTCGTGACTCAATGGCAACGAAGGTGGTATTTTTAGATTATGCGACCACACTGTCAGAGATGTGGACCTGAGAGACGGATAATGTTTAGTTAGAAAGGTATATCCCCCATTTCTGGATCGCGAGCTTGCGATTTCACGAAAAGTGGACAGATGTAGTCCCGCATTTCATGCGCCGTCTGTTCAACTCCGTTTGAAAAGGGGGCCACACTATTATTTCGAACATCCGACCCCAAGGGATCGGACATAGCCAGGGATTAAGAATATGAAACGTCTCCTGATTGCAGCGGCAGTGCTGGCCACTGGTGCCATGGCAACCAGCGCTGTGGCGGATGACTGTCTCGGCAACTGCCATAACTTCGTGACGATCGCGTCCACAGGAGAGTGGATGAAGAGCGCGTCTGGCGGTTACGTGCACGATTCCTCATTGGTTTACGATATTGTCATCGATTTTGCCCTCGATAGTGCTGTTTTGACACCCAAGGGTCAGCAAACCTTGCTCGATAACATCGACATCCTGGTGCACTCGGGCTCGGTTGGTTTTGCCAACTCTGGTTTCGCCTCTGTTGAAGGCGCTGCAAGCTACAATCTTGGCCTGTCTGAACGCCGTGCGGCCGCCGTATACAAGTTCCTCGAAAACAACGGTGTCAACATGAGCCTGATCACCCCCGTGGTCGGCTATGGTGAAACCAGCCAGATGGGTGAAAGCCTTGAAGACAACCGGATCGTAATCCTCTCGTTCAACGGCTAAACTGCAAGCCGTTTTCGGTCGTGAGCCCATCGGCTCCGCCCGCGAAATGAGATCCAGAAAAGAGGCCGCGCAGGGCACGCCTGCGCGGCCTCTTTCATGCTTGGCAAACCACAGCAGAACTGGTGAGGGTGGGCGGTAACCCAGGAAGAGACCATGCCAAGTAATATTCAGGCCGTGCTGTGCGTGGTCGTTGCCGTCTTCTGCTTCAATCTCAATGACAGCCTGATGAAGTTCCTGTTCATGCGGGACCCTGTCTATGTGATTGTCAGCATTCGAGCGGTAATGGTGATGATCCTGCTCACCACCGCCATTCTGCTTCTGGTGCGACAGAATCCGCTCAAGGGGTTTCGCGACCGGGGCACTTTGCTGTTCGGCCTCGGCGAAGCGCTGGTCGCCATGCCCTACCTGACAGCACTGATGTTTCTTAGCCTGGGAGTATCGGCGGCACTGATCTTCACAGCCCCAATCATCACCACGGCTCTGGGCGCTATATTCCTGCGGGAGAGAGTGGGGGTTTTCCGCTGGGGTGCGGTCGTGCTGGGTTTTGCAGGGGTGATCCTGATTGCGTTGGGCGAGCCACTGACCCGGCAATTGGCTCCCGAGCTGGCGTTTTCTATCTATGGAGCTGCTGAGATCGACCAGAAAGGACCGCTGAACGGCGGGGCCTTGCGATGGGTCCTTCTGGCTCCCCTCTGTGCTGCGCTGGCCTTGTCCCTGAGGGATCTGGTGGCACGCGCCATCCCATCCAAACTGCCCACGGCTTACAATGCCGCCTACTCCGCCCTGTTCGTGTGTGGTGCTTCGCTGCTTGCGTTTGCAATCATTCCACGGCTGTTCCCTGAGACCTTCGAGCCCTTCATTCTGGGCCGCAGCTATTGGGGCGTAGTGACGGACTTCCAAGCGACAACCTGGCTCAAACTCGCGGTGTCGTCGGCGCTGATTGCCACTGCCTATTATTTCTCAGCCCTGTCGCTGCGCATCGGGGAACTCAGTGTTATCAGCCCGTTCCGCTATGTGGGCCTGCCCGGTGCGATGGTGCTGGATGTGGTGCTGTTCCAGTCCGTGCCGCAATGGAACGAATACACTGGCGGGATTCTGATTGTGCTGGCTGGTATCGTCATCATTCTGCGCGAATCCCGCTCTGGTAAGCTCAGGCAACCACATCCGGCCAGTCGGCGCGGCTAAGTGCCTCTCACTGCGCGCTTGGCTTGATCGACACTCGGCGCTTCGGTTACACCAGAGAGATAGAGTCGATAGATAGACAGACAGACCAAGCCACAGCCCCGCTGGGAGCGCGCCATGACCTACCAAAGCCCAACCCAAGATATTCAGTTTGCCCTGGAAACCCTCGCAAACCTCGAAAAGCTGGCTACCCTGCCCGGTCTGGAGGACGCCACCACTGACGTGGTTGCACAGATGATCGAAGAAGGCGGCAAGTTCTTCAGCGACGAGCTGGCCCCGACTAACTGGGACGCGGATCAGGCCGGGTGCAGCCTGGAAAACGGCGTGGTTCGGACCTACGAGAAGTTCCCCGAGCTCTACGCCCAGTACCGCGAAACCGGCTGGATCGGCGCGGCCTACGACCCGGAAATCGGCGGTCTTGGTCTGCCGTGGGCCGTGAACGCTGCGGGACAGGAAATGCTCTTTGCGGCCAATATGTCGTTTTCGCTCTGCCCGCTGCTGTCCCAAGGCGCCATTGAAGCCATTGAGGCCCACGGCTCTCCTGATCAGCGCGCCAAGTACCTCGAACGCCTGGTCACCGGTGAGTGGTCCGGCACCATGAACCTGACTGAACCCCACGCGGGTTCCGACGTGGGCGCGCTCAAGTCACGCGCAGAGCCCCAGCCCGACGGCACTTACCGGATTTTTGGGCAGAAGATCTACATCACCTTTGGCGAGCACGATATGGCGGACAACATCATCCACCTCGTTCTCGCCCGCACGCCGGGCGCACCAGCGGGAACCAAGGGCATTTCGCTGTTTATTGTGCCCAAGTTCCTGGTCAACGACGATGGCTCGCTGGGCGCACGCAATGACGCCAAGTGCATCAAACTCGAAGAAAAACTCGGCATCCACGCCAGCCCGACCTGTGTCATGCAATACGGCGATGATGACGGCGCGGTTGGCTACATGATTGGGCCAGAAAATGGCGGTATGGCGTGCATGTTCACCATGATGAACAACGCGCGACTGAGCGTGGGCATTCAGGGCCTGGGCATCGCAGAACGAGCCTATCAGCACGCGCTGGCTTACGCCAAGGACCGGGTGCAGTCGGCGAAAATTGGCGGCACCTCAAAAGACAGCGTGCGGATCATCGAACACCCGGACGTGCGCCGAAACCTGCTCCTGATGAAGTCGCAGATCGAAGCCTTTCGCGGTATGGCCTACCACGCCACCAGTCACATCGACATCGCCCGGCGCGCTGACGACAGGGATGAAGCCGCAAAAGCGCAGCGCCGCGTCGATCTGCTTACGCCGATCGTCAAGGGCTGGGGCACGGACATCGCCTGCGAGATTGCCTCAACGGGGGTGCAAATCCACGGCGGCATGGGCTTTGTCGAGGAAACTGGCGCGGCCCAGCACTACCGCGATGCCCGCATCCTGCCGATCTACGAAGGCACCAACGGCATTCAGGCGCTTGACCTGATCGGCCGCAAGCTTGCCCGCGACCGGGGCCGGTCGGTGGATGAGATGATGGCGGAGATGCAGGCTGTCGTTGATGCGCTTAACGCTGCTGACCACGTCACACTACGCGCCATCGCCGCGCGGCTGGCCCCAGCGATGGCCGACCTGCACGCGGCCTCAGATTATTTGCTGCAAACCGCGGGTGAGAACATGCCATCCGCGGCGGTCGGCGCGACACCTTACCTGACGCTATGGGGAACCGTGGCTGGGGGCTGGGTGATGGCAGCCGAGGCGCTGGAGGCGACCCGGCGGCTGGCCGACGGCGACGAGAATCAGGCCTTCCTCGAAACCAAGCTGGTCTCCGCCCGGTTCTTCGCCGATCAACTGCTGCCTCGCTCTTCCGGCCTGCTCGAAGCGGTTCGGTCGAGTACGGATGAAGTCATCGGTCTGGACGAGGCTGCTTTCTAAGCAGCTCAGAACGACGAAAAGCCGCCAGAAATCGATCTGCGCACTGGTTCTTGACGGGCGCTACCCTTAGGGTGGCGCCCATCTTGTTTTCGGGAGGACAGCCTTATGGCTCAAGCCGTCATGGCCATCGACCAGGGTACGACCAGCAGTCGCGCTATCCTGTTCGGTGCAGACTTCGACATTCTGGGGGTCGCGCAACAGGAATTCACCCAGTTTTACCCCAAATCCGGTTGGGTCGAACACGACGCGGGCGAAATCTGGGACTCAGTCTTGAACGTCGCCAAGCAGGCCCTGCGCGACGCCGGGCTGACGGCCAGCGATCTGGCGGCGATCGGCATCACCAACCAGCGGGAGACCGTGGTGCTGTGGGACCGTGCAACGGGCAAACCGGTGCATCAGGCCATCGTCTGGCAGGATCGCCGCACCGCCGACCTGTGCGCGGACCTCAAGGCGCAGGGCAAGGAAGCTATGGTGACGGCCAAAACCGGGCTGTTGCTCGATCCCTACTTCTCCGGCACCAAACTCAAATGGCTGCTGGACAATGTTCCGGGCGCGCGGGCGCGGGCACAGGCGGGGGAATTGGCCTTTGGCACTGTGGATACGTGGCTGCTGTACAAGCTGACCGGCGGCGCCGTTCACCGCACAGACGCCACCAATGCCTGCCGCACGCTGCTGTTCAACATCCACGACCAGGATTGGGACAGCGACCTGCTGACCATGCTCGATATTCCGGATGCCATCCTGCCTGAAGTTTGCGACAACGCAGCCGATTTCGGCACCACGGGGGTGCTGGGCGAAGGCTCTGCGGTGCCGGTGACGGCGATGGCGGGCGACCAACACGCGGCTGTAGTCGGCCAGGGCTGCTTCCAGCCCGGCATGCTCAAGTCCACCTATGGCACCGGGTGTTTTGCCGTGCTGAACACCGGCACGACGGCGATCGCTTCTGAAAACCGTCTGCTGACCACGCTGGCCTATCGGCTGAACGGGCAGCCCACTTACGCGCTGGAGGGTTCGATCTTCATCGCGGGTGCGGCGGTACAGTGGTTGCGGGACGGTTTGGGCATCCTCGAACACGCTGCGCAGTCCGGCGCGATGGCAGATGGAGCGGATGAGGAGCAGGACGTGGTTCTGGTGCCAGCCTTCACCGGCATGGGCGCGCCACATTGGGACAGCGAGGCCCGCGGCGCGGTCTTTGGCCTGACACGAAACTCAGGTCCACGCGAATTCGCCCGCGCGGCGCTGGAAGCGGTATGCTTCCAGACCAACGACCTGCTGGCCGCGATGAAGGCAGACTGGAGCGATGCCAGCGATACGATCCTGCGTGTTGACGGCGGCATGACGGCCAGCGATTGGACCATGCAGTGCCTGGCTGACGTGCTCGATGCACCGGTTGAGCGCCCAGTGATGACTGAAACCACGGCCTTGGGCGTGGCCTACCTCGCCGGTGCGCACGTTGGGTTCTATGGCGGGCAGGACACCTTTGCCCAGCGCTGGAAGCTCGACCGCAGTTTCACTCCGGCCTGGCCGTCCGATCGGCGGGAACGGAAAATCGCCTTGTGGAACGATGCGGTGAGTCGCACCTTGAGCAGTAGGAACTGAAGATGACTGACGAAGCAACGCCCCCAAAAGCCACCGTGAAACCACGACTGCGCGCCGGCAAGCCGCAGGAAGTGTCATCGGGCAAGGGCTACGACGAAAACTCCCCTGCGCAGGCCGCCACCGCACTGATCGGTGAGCGTGCCTCGGCCTTTGCGCAGAAGCTGACCCAGGGTCAGCGCATGCTGGTCCACGTGCTGGGCCACCCCGCGCCCTTCATCATGATCCGCCTTGCAGCAACCAGTTCGGAGCACGTCCTGATCGAAGGTTCTGACGACGATGGCCAAGCGGTCGAAATTCTCGCCAAACCTGACGCACTGGTCGTATCGTTCAGCGTTCAGGCCTTGTCCTAGAGCGCAAAAAAGGGGGCCCGCGAGGACCCCCTTGGTGGCTTGTTTAGAGCCTTCGGCGCTTACTTCTTTAGCGCGTCGCGAATTTCCTCAAGCAGAACTTCCTGACGCGGCGGCTCTGCGGGAGCGGCTGGCGCCTCCTCCTCTTTCTTTTTCATGCGGTTGTAGGTGCGCACGATCATGAACAGGACGAAAGCAATGATAATGAACTCGATGATGGCGTTGATGAACACACCGTAGTTCAGGGTCGCTGCCCCGGCTTCCTGGGCGTCAGCCAGCGTTGCAAACTGGCCTGCACCCAAAACGATGAAGCGATTTGCAAAGTCAATGCCACCGGTCACCAAGCCGACGAGCGGCATGATGATGTCAGCAACAAACGACTTGATAATGGCGTTAAACGCAACGCCCATAACAAAAGCGACGGCAAGCTCGATGACATTGCCACGCTCAATAAACTCGCGAAATTCTTTAATCATCAGTCAGGATCTTCCTATACTTCCAATATGGTA
>Ga0206126_10002545_pt1 | contig 19605 bp, 13 predicted proteins | sample Helgoland_Spring_5_FD_148621 | JGI IMG/M metagenome (GOLD analysis project Ga0206126, IMG submission 148621) | Pelagic subsurface seawater microbial communities from Kabeltonne, Helgoland, North Sea - Helgoland_Spring_Bloom_20160412_1 | ecosystem: Environmental > Aquatic > Marine > Epipelagic ...
TAATAAAAAAATAAAAAAAAAAAATAAAAAAAGATATAATTGAAAGTGAAAATGAAGAAAGTCCACTAGATATTTTTGAACAAAATAATAATCCATTAAATGATGATGGAAGATTCGCATACGATTTGGATGAAACAAGTGATGAAAACGATAGTGATGATGATGATGATGATTCTATTTATGCAACATTTATTTCAGATAATGAATACGACGATGATTATATTTTGGAAAATGGTAGTGATAATCTAGATAATACTACAAGTAGTGATGGATTTTTTGATAATTTATCAAGTGGTGGTGGTAAAAAAAATTGGAAAATTATGGGAGCACAAAGTGTATTTGTAAAACAAAGAAATAAATTAGATAAAGTATTATTTCAAAAATCTAATTTAAGTGATTATAATAGAAGTTGTCAATTTAATCAGGCTAAACAACCAATAGTATTAAGTGAAAAAGAAAAGCAAAAAGTTGACAAAATAGATGATGAAAATATAAAAAAAGGATATAAAACTCGTTCTTATAATTCAAGTTTAAAATATAGAAATAATTATTATGTTTGTCCTAGATTTTGGTGTTTTGAAGATAAAAAAAATAATAATATACAAAGACCAATTACAATTGAAGAAATTAATAAAGGTGTGTGTGGTGGTTGGAAAAGCGTTGTTAGGGGAGATAGTAATATTGTAGATCAAAGGAAAGGAAAAAATATTTATGAATTTACTCATTCAAGATACAGAATGGCTTTACCAGGTAAAAAATTAGAAAATATTAATAAATTTGTTTATAAACCATATTATCCTGGATTTACAACAAAAAAAACAAAGAATGATTTATGTATGCCTTGTTGTTTTGGTAGTCTTTCGAGTAAAAATGATTATAGTCATAAAAACGATATGTATATGTATAAAGGTACACCTTATAAAGATGAAGATGGAAATACTAAATATGGTCCAACTTTTAAAATCGATAAAAGTGGTAATATAAAAAAAATTAAAGGTCAACTTTTTAACAAAACACAAAAAAATGTAGCAAAGGCAAAGGGTGAATTATATGAAAGTTGTAAAAAAAATCAGGTAAAAGATGTTAAAAAAAAAAAATTAAAAGCAATAAAATCAGATGAAAAAGTAAAAAAAAAAGTAAATAAAAATATTAAAAGAAAATACAATCATGTTTCTAGAAAAGAAACATTTCCCCTTTCGTATAATGAAAAAGGTTATATACCAGAAAGTCTTGAAAAATTATTAAAATTTAATTCAAAGGAAAAATGTGATATAAAAAAAATAGGTCAAAATCAGTATGGGTGGTTTTCAAATAAATGTTTAATAAGAGAAGGTAGTGAAAATATTAAAAATAGTGAGAATATGAATACACAAAGTTTTTTATCAACTATTGCAAAAACATTATCATATAATGAACAAAAAATTTTTAAAAATCATTATAATATTGATTCGTTAAAAGTTCAAAAAATACTACCTAAAATTAGAAATATTGATAATTTTATTAAATATAATAATGGAAATTTGCCTGAAATATTTTATAAAAATATTCCAAATGATATAAATGATAAGTATTGGAAATTATATAAAAAATCAAAAATTTTTAATTATCTTTTTAAAGGTATTGAAATAACAAACGATGATATAAATAATACACTTTTATATTTAAAAAAAAATGATTCTAAAATAATAGATAATCTAACTGATAAATCTAAAAAAAAATCATTAACAAATGATTCAAGTACAGAACATACATCAAGTGGTGATTCTAAAGAAGAAGAAGAAGACACATCAAGTGATAATACCGATTCAAAAGAAGAAGAAGACACATCAAGTAATAATACCGATTCAAAAGAAGAAGAAGACACATCAAGTGATAATACTGATTCAAAAGAATCATTAAGTGATGATTCTAAAGAAGAAGAAGACACATCAATTGATAATACTGATTCAAAAGAATCATTAAGTGATGATTCTAAAGAAGAAGAAGAAGACACATCAATTGATAATGCTGATTCAAAAGAAGAAGAAGAAGACACATCAATTGATAATACTGATTCAAAAGAAGAAGAAGAAGACACACCAAGTGATAATACTGATTCAAAAAAATTATCTAGTGATTCTTCTGATGATAAAAATGAATCTAAAAAAAATGTTATGGATACAACCAAAGACATTATAAAAAAAAATTATGTATCAAATGATGATTCAGATTTAGATGATTCTTCGAGTGATTCATCAATTGATTCAGATTTAGATGATTCTTCGAGTGATTCATCAATTGATTCAGATTCAGATGATTCTTCGAGTGATTCATCAATTGATTCAGATTCAGATGATTCCTCAAGTGATTCATCAATTGATTCAGATTCAGATGATTCCTCAAGTGATTCCGATTTAGAAGAATTACCCGGTAACTCAGATGATTCCTCAAGTGATTCATCAATTGATTCAGATTCAGATGATTCCTCAAGTGATTCCGATTTAGAAGAATTACCCGGTAACTCAGATGATTCCTCAAGTGATTCATTAAGTGATTCGGATGATTCATTAAGTGATTCGGATGATTCATTAAGTGATTCGGATGATTCATTAAGTGATTCGGATGATTCATTAAGTGATTCGGATGATTCTGACAATGAAAAAAAAGAAACAAAAAATATAACAAATTTAGCAAAAAAAATTGTAAAAAATAAATTAACAACATTAAATGAAATAAATGAAACATCAGAAAATGAAGAAGTTTCATCAATTGTTGGTGGTGGAATAGAAGATATTAAAAAAAATAAATTAATATATTTTACAAAACTAATTATTTCTCATCAAAATTTTATGAATTATATAAAAGACAGAGAAACTACTATTGATTATACATATTTGGGTGATTTAGTTTCAAATAGTATTTTTAGTGAAAAAATAAATTTATTAATTTTTAAACAAAAAAATAAAGAATCAATAAACAATTTAGACATTATTTGTCCTTTATTTAATAATTTTAGTAAAAAAAAAAAAACATTAATTCTTTATTTAAATAATGGTATATATGAACCAATATATTTATTTAAAAAACTAACAAATTTTAAAGATAATCATAATACGCGAAGAATAACATTATTATCTTATAAAGAACTTGAATTAATACCTAATTTAAAATTTATAATTGATAATATTGAAAAATGTGGAGCTAAAAATAAGTTATTTAATACTAATTATACAAATAAAGAATTAATTTCAAAAATCAAAAATAATTTTAAAAATAATAGAATAACACAATTCGCAAATTATACAAATAAAGTAATAGGATTGTTTGTAAGTATAAATAATAAAAAAGAATTTTATCTTCCCTGTAAACCTTCAAAAATAATGTTTAAAGATGAAAGTGGTAAAATTAATTTAACATATGATTTTAAAGAAAAAAATTTAAATGATTTGAAAGAGACATTGGGTTTTTTGAAATTTATTTCAAGAGAAATAGATATTCCGTGTACTCCGGTAAATATTTTAAAAAAAGGCGAATATATTACAGGAATTATTACAGAAACAAATCAAATGGTTCCTGTTAAAAAAAATAATGACAAAGACTATATAAAAGAATTAAAAAAAAAATTAATAATAAGAGATAGTTATTCGTATAATCAAATAAATAAATTGGGTATTCTTAATGATAATTATACAATAAATAATAATAAAATAGATAAAAATAGAATTGATATTAATAAAAAAATCAAATTAGATTATTATTTTTATGTTTTATTTAGAAACAAAATAAAAAATATTTTATTTAAAAAATCAAAATATAAGTTGAAAATTAATAAAATTTTAAATAATAAAAATTTAATTTACAATGAAAAATTAAAAAATATATTTAATTTTTTAAAAGAAAAGGGAAAAAAATATTTTAATTTTAAAAATATTAATTTAAATGATATTAGAAATATACCTAATTGTTTAGAATTTGAAAATAAAAATTGTCTAAAAGAACAAATTTGTAATTTAACAAAAGAAAAGGAATGCAAATTATTTATTCCAAAAAAAAATTTTTTAAATAATTCAAAAAATAACAATGATTTTTATAGAAAAGTTTCCGATGAATTAATAAGATATCCAATTATACAAAGATATTTATTATATAATCATGAATATTTAACATTAGAAAACCCGAGTTACAATATTAAAGATAGTGAAATAATTATTTTATCATCAAATGAAACAGATTTAACAAATTATTTAGATAATATACATAATATTTTAGAAAAAAATAAATTTGTAAAATCTAATAAAATCCATGAAATTGTTAATATGAAAAAAAAATTAACAAATAAAACATATTTTTTAAAAAATATAAATTTTTATAAAAATATTCAAAATAATAATAAAAAAAAATTATTAAAAAAAATAAATTTTTTAAATAAATTTGATATTAAAAATTTTAATGTAATTGAATTTAAACATAATATTTTAAATACTTGGGAATTACTTATTTTAATTATTGATAATTTAAACTTAAATATAAAAATAAATAAACAAAAATTATTGAATGAACTTATAAAAGCTTATAATGGTCATAATGATACATTTCAACAATTTAATTTAAAAAATATAAAAAAACATACTAATTTGTCAAGGAATGAACTTGAAAAAATTAAATTATTTAATTATCCAGTATTTATTTTTGATATTTATTTTTATTCAATACTTTTAAATTTTTCAATTATATTAATAGATAATGAAAAAACAGAAAATATTTATTATTTTAATAATGGTGATAATACATTGAAATTTATAGTAACATATAAAATGAAAGATGATATTCCAATTTATGGAATATTGTTAAAAAATAATAATATAGGATTCAATAACTGGGAATTAAATGACTTTTTATCTTCAATTAAAAATAAATTTAATTCTTTAAAAGATTTTGATAAAGTAAAGAAAATAAAAAATATACATTCAAGAATTTTTTTAGAAAATGAAGATAATGTTAGTTCAGAAGATATTTATACTAAAACATATGAATTAAAAAAAAAAAAGAGAAAAAAAACTAGCAAAAAATCTGATGATTCTGACGATGAATCTGGTGATGATTCCAATGAATCTGGTGATGATTCCAATGAATCTGGTGATGAATCGGATGAATCTAGTGAATCTGGTGATGATTCTGGCGATGATTCTGGCGATGATTCTGGCGATGATTCTGGCGATGATTCTGGCGATGATTCTGGCGATGAATCTAGTGAATCTAGTGAATCTGATGAATCTGGTGATGATTCCAATGAATCCGGTGATGAATCAGATGAATCTGAAGAAACTGATAATACAGCTGATGATTCCGATGAATCTGACGAAACTGATAATACTGGTGATGAATCCCAAGAAACGGATAATACCGGTAATGAATCTGATGAATCTGATGATTCGGGTAGTAGTGATTCGGAAGAATCTGATGAATCTGATGATTCGGGTAGTAGTGATTCGGAAGAATCTGGCGACAATGGTTCTTCCGAATTAAATAATTTAAAAAAAATAAAAGAACTTTTGAATCCTACCATAATAAAAAAAAATAAAGTGGAAGAATCATCTAGTGAAGAGTCGGATGATGAAAATTATAATTTATAATATTTTTTAAATTTATTTTTATTTTTTTTTTTAATATATGAAATACAATAACTATTTTTATTTTTTATTTTATATTTAAATTTAATATAAATTAAATTTTTATAATTCAAATTTGAATTTAAAATAATATATGGTTTTGAATTATAATTTTCTTGAACTTTTGGTATATCTTTTAAAACTTTATTATAAATGATTACCTTTTTTATATTTTGTTTGTGTAAATATTTTAAATAATCGTTTATATTAAAAATTATATCTTTTGGTATATTTTTAAATTTAAATAAAATAATCATATTTATTTTATTTAAACAATTATTATTAAGTTTTTTAATTATTACTAATATCATTTATTTTTACTATATATGATCCTGGTTTTTTTAATTTAGATTCTATAGGTTTAATTTTATTAGACGCAGTTGATTGAATTTGTTTTAATTTTTCCATATTTTTATTTGCAATAATATTTACATTATCAAAACTTTTTCCAATATTATCTGCGATTTCTCCAGCAATATTTGCTACTTTGTTGTTATTTTCTTCTTCTTTAATAATGATTGAAATATTATTAAGTATTTCAGCTGGTTTTGAAATAATATTTTTATCTATATGTTCATTTATTCTTTCATCATTAGATGAATCTAAATCAGAAGTGTCTGGGGTTAATGGTCCATTGTTTCCAACTTTCTTCATATTAATTAATAATTTATCTAAATTTTTTGTTACACTTCTACTTGAAATTTTTTGTTTTTTTTTAAATTTATGTTTTTCAAATTCATTTTTAATTTTTTTTTTTGTTTCTTCTTCTTCTTCTTTTATTTTTTTAATTAATTTATTTTTTAATTTTTCTTCTTCTTCTTTTATTTTATTTATAATTTGTTTTTCTTTTTGTATTATTTTCAATGCTTTAAGTTGTTCGTGGCCATCATCTACATAAATTTTAATTGGATTAATATCTAATATATTAGGTTTAAAAAATGATTTGTTTTCAAATTTTTTTGCGAATTGTTTTAATATTTTTTGTGGTATATTTGGACTTTGTTCAATTAATTTATCCAATTCTAATCTACATTTAGAAATAAATTCAGAGCCACTTAATTCTCTTTCTCTTATGGGTAATGAAAGTTCAACAGCAATATTTCTAGAAAATTTATCATATCCTATACTTGCAGATCTATTGCCTTCTAATAACTCACTTACTCTTAAAAATTGAGCTATTGTTGTTATTAAACCCGCAACTAAATTAAATGTTCCTATAATTAATGGTGTTGTAGTTTGCCATTCTTTTGGAAATGATTGTTGTGCAAAATTAGCAGTCCCGGTAAGTGTAGAAATAACAATAACAGGGAGTGCAAATTTTAAATTTTGTTTAGAATAATGTAAATATGCTTTATCGTGTAAATATCTATAAGAATATCCTATTTCTGCCCACTCTTTTAAAATTGTATGATGTTGTGGATGCCATTCTTTTATTTTTTTTTCATTATTATTATCATCATTTTTTAAATTATTATTTTCATTATTTTCCATATATTATAACAAAATATTTTTTGTTTTTTTCTAAATTTAAATTTTCTCCTTTAAATTTTAAGAAATTTAAAATAATATGTTATAAATGTATTTATATATTTGTCACTAATAATATGTTTTAAAAATGATAGTAATGTATTATATGTGTTTTTTCTGTTTTTGGTAACATTGAAATAACTTCTTCTAAATTTATTTCATCATTATCTAATAAAAATTTTAAACCGGGTGTTAAATTAAATTTATCCATTTTATTATTTAATATATATATATATATAAATATTTTTCTTATTTTTTAATTATTTAACAAATAAATTGATAAAAATAACATAGAAATATTTTATTAAAAATATTAATAACATTGCAATGGAAAAAATTAATAATGATGATATTGAAATGAAAAATGAACAATTAACATTTAACCCATATAATAATAGAAATGTTTTAGTAAAAGAAAATGATATTAAAAATATTTTAAAATATTATGGACTACCTCCAATAATATATAATTTTAGTTTATATAAAAGGGCCTTTGTTCATAAATCATATGTTAAAAAACCTAAATTAGAAAATATTAAAAATAATATTATTATTGCAGAAAAACCAGATAATTGTTTGCCTCTTAAAACGAAATCTAATGAAAGATTAGAATTTTTGGGAGATGGTATTTTAGAATGTATTAGTAAATTTTATTTGTATAGACGTTTTCCTAAGGAAAATGAAGGATTTATGACTGAAAAAAAAATTTCATTAGTTAAAAATGAAGCGATAGGTAAAATTGCATATGATATGGGATTAAATAGATGGTTAATTATTTCAAAAAACGCAGAAGAAAAAAAAATTAGAACAAATTTAAAAAAATTAGGTTGTTTATTTGAATCATTTTTAGGAGCATTGTTTTTAGATATGAATAAAATTAAAGTTAATGATAGTGAGGAATGGTTTAAAAAAATTTTTGTAACTGGTCCTGGTTTTCAAATGGTTCAAAAATTTTTAGAAAATGTTTTCGAAAAACATATAAATTGGAAAGAATTATTAGAAAATAGTGATAATTATAAAAATATTTTACAAATTTTATTACAAAAAGAATTTAAAACAACACCAATTTATAAAGAAATTGGTGCTTATGATGATGAACAAGGTTATAATATGGGTGTATTTATATGTTTAGGTGAAAAAATTTATAATATTAAAAATGAAGATATTATAAATTTTATTACAATAGAAGATATAAAAAATATTTATGAAGATAAAAAAAAAATATGTGTTTTATTAGGTTCAAGTCAACATAAAATTAAAAAAAAAGCAGAACAAAAAGCTTGCGAATTAATAATAAAAAAAATTAATAAAAAAAAAAAATTAATTTAATATATTATAAATGAGTAAATTAAGTGATATTTTAAATAAATTTAATAAAAAGTCATTTATACATAATGATAATATTTTTTTATTTGACCCATTAATAGAAGATTTAAGAGATAATGACTATGTATCTAATGATTTTTTGCTTCTTGAAAATAAAAATATATCTGAATTTCCAAGTATTTTGAATATGAATTATATTGAAAATAATTTTGAAGAACAAGAAGATATTGATTCTGGTAATGAAACATCCGAAGATATTGAATATATTGACGATGAAGAAAAAAAAATATCATCATCAATTAAAAGTGATGAAAAAGATGAAATGAATAAGCTTGTTAAAAAATTAAAGAATAATTTTCCAAAAAATAAATTATTTATAGAAGAGATAAATAATAATGATAAAAAAGAAATATTTCAACAAAATACCAATTTTAAATTTATAGAATATATTAAAGAATATCGAAAAAATTTATTGGGGGATAAAAAAAAGATAAAATTTGATTGTAATATATCTGAAAGAAAATTTAGATTAATGAATCATCAAAAATTAGTTCAAAAATATGTAAATATAAATACACCATACAGAGGTATTCTTGTATATCATGGTTTAGGAGCAGGAAAAACGTGTACTTCAATAGCAGTAGCAGAAGGAATGAAAAATATTAACTCAAAAATTAAAAAAAAAATTTGTGTTTTATCTCCTGCTTCTTTAGAAAAAAATTTTATTGAAGAAATAAAAAAATGTGGCGATCCAATTTATGATATAAAAAAATACAAAAAAAAAATAATTGTAAATAAAACAAATAAAATATTATTAAAGGCTATATCAAAAATTCTTGGTATACAAAATTATAGACCATTTAAAATTAAAGGTGAACAAAGATATGAAATATGGTTACCTACAAAAAAATTAAATGATATAGAAATTAATAATGAAGAGAAGAAATATATTGATAAACAAATTAATATTATGATTAGAAGTAGATATGATTTTATACATTATAATGGAATTACAGAAAGAAACTATAATAAAAAAAAAGAAAAAAATATTTTTGATCATAAAGTTGTAATTGTTGATGAGGTCCATAATTTTGTAAATAAAATTTCAAATAAAATGAGAGAATATTCTTTTAACCCTACAAAATTAAACAACCAAATTCCATATATATTGTATAAAAAATTAATGAGTGCAAAAAATTGCAAGTTAATATTTTTAAGTGGTACTCCAATTATTAATAGACCAGTTGAATTAGGTATATTGTTTAATATGTTAAGAGGTGAAATTATACAATATGATATAAATTTAAGAATAAAAAAAAATAAATCATTAAATTTAAATGATATTAAAAAAGAATTAAAAAATATAAGTCGTAGTATTGATTATTTAAATTTTGAGAGTGGTGTTTTAAAATTTACGAGGCTTCCTTATAATTTTATAAATATCTATAATAGTAATGGTTCAAAAATAGTTGGTATAAAAAAAATACCAGGATATTATGAAAAAAACGAAAAAATATTTATAAAAAAAATTATAAATGAATTAAAAAAAAAATTTCCAAATATTATTCAAAATATTACACACCATCAAACAAAAAATAAAAATATTTTTACTACCCTTACTGATTCTGAAGATTCATTTAATAAAATTTTTTTTAATGAAAATTATGAATTAATTAATAAAACTTATTTTCAAAAAAGAATAGTTGGTTTAACTTCTTACTATAAAAGTCCGCAAGAAAATTTAATGCCAAAAATAAATAATTTTAATAATGAAAATTATCCTGAAATAAAAAATATGAAAATACATGAAATAAATATGTCTAAATATCAGTTTAATAAATATTTGAAAAAAAGAAATGAAGAAAGAAAAGAAAATAAAGGGAAAAAGAAGAAAAAAAATTTATATGACAAAACTACATCTACATTCAAAGTTTACAGTAGAATGTTATGTAATTTTGTTTTTCCAGAAAAAATTCTAACAACACTGAATCCAAAAACAAAAGAAAGACCCCGACCAAACGATAAAAAAATACAAGATATTATTGATTTAAATAATGATTTAATGGACAATTATAATACCACAATGAATAATGAATATAAAATAACTATTGATGCAAAAGAAAAAGAACACATAAGAATATTAAAAAAAATGATAATTGCATTAACAAATAATAATCATAGTTTAATTGGTGGTAGTTCGATCAATGTTAGTAATGAAGAAACTTCAGCTGGTACTTCCGGAGATAGCGATAACCAAACTTCAGATGGTACTTCTGAAGACAGTGATAAAGAAACTTCAGCTGGTACTTCCGGAGATAGCGATAACCAAACTTCAGATGGTACTTCTGAAGACAGTGATAAAGAAACTTCAGCTGATACATCTGGAGATACTAATGAAGAAAGTTTGGCTGGTACTTCTGAAGACAAAGATGAAGAAAGTTTGGCTGGTACTTCTGAAGACAAAGATGAAGAAAGTTTGGCTGGTACTTCTGAAGACAAAGATGAAGAAACTTCAGCTGATAATTCTGAAGATACTAATGAAGAAAGTTCTGTTGATACATCTGAAGACAGCGATAACCAAACTTCAGATGGTACTTCTGAAGAAAAAGATGAAGAAAGTTCTGCTTCTAAAGATATTGATGAAGAAGGTACTCTTGATACATCAAAAGATAGTAATGAATCCAGCTCTGTTGGTACTTCTGAAGATACGAATGAAGAAAGCTCATCTGATAGTGACGAAGACACATCTATATCTGATGGCGATTCTGGTGAAAGTTCTGAATCTATTAATGAACCTAAGTTTAATGGAATAAATTATTTATCAGATGACAATTTAAAAATTTATTCACCAAAATTTTTAGAAATGATAAAAGAAATAAGAAAATCAATTGGTTGTAATTTAATATATTCATCATTTATGACAGGTGAAGGACTCGGGATATTTTCAAAAGTATTAGAAAGTCCAGGAAATAACTATTCAAAATTTATAATTGAAAAAAAACAAGATGAGTATACAAGAAAATATAACTGGGAATTATCAAAGGAAACTAAAAAAAAATTAGAAAAAATAATAAATAAAGAAATAAGTTTAAATGAGAATCCTTTTTATATGGTTTTTTCCGGAAAAGAAGAAGTTGAAGCTAAAGAAATTTTTAGATTAATTTATAATGGTGATTGGGATAATTTGCCTTCAAATGCAAATAATATTAAACAGTATTTAATTGATAATTTTAATGAATATACAAAATCGAGTATTAATGATGTAACAAATCCAAAATATTCAAAATTTATAAAAATCTTTATGATAACCGCCAGTGGCGCCGAAGGGATATCATTAAAAAATACGAAATATGTTCATATAATGGAACCATTCTGGAATCCAATAAGAATTGAACAAGTAATTGGAAGGGCTAGAAGAATATGTAGTCACCAAGGTTTACCTTCCGATCAAAGGTTTGTAGATGTTCATTTATATTTAATGACTATACCAAAAGAATTAATTAAAAAAGAAAAAGATGAAAAAAATAATTTTATTATTCAAGGTGATAATGAGAAGACAACAGATGAAGCATTATGGGAAAAATCTTTAAAAAAGAATAGAATTAATAAGGAATTATTAAATTTAATAAAAGAAACAGCAATTGATTGTGAAGATATGTGTAAAGAATTTCAAAAAAAAAAAAATACTTATATTTTAGATAATCCTAAATTTACAACAAATCCAAAAATAGATGAATTAGACAAAAAGAATTTTAAAGAAGAAAAATATAAAAAAATATTTATCGGAACCAAGAAAGATAAAAAAAAATACTATTGTAAAATTAAATTTGATGAATATCAAAAAAATAAAAAAACTAAAAATTTTTTACATAATAAAGAATTTTTTTCAAAAAAAGATGAAAAATTAGGAGTTATTAAAATTAATAAAAAAGGTGGAATTAAACGTGTTTTTTATAAAAAGTAATACAAAAAATCAAAATTTAATTATTATTTTTTAACAACAATAATATTTGTTTTTGATTTTCCAATATTTTATTTTGATTTTCAATTATAATATTATTTGTATCATCAACGTTATTAGATTCTTTTATGGGTTCTTCTATGACTTCTTCTATAACTTCTTCTATGGGTTCTTGTATTTTATTTGTTTTTAAAACATTATTGTTTTCAATTTTCATTTTGTTTTTTTTTAATATATTTTTAAAATCTTCTTCTCTTTGTTTTAATGTTTCATCCAACGTTAATGTTTTTGGGTCTTCTAAATTATCACTAAAATCTATTTCGGGCGGTTTTGTTTTTATATTATAATTATTAAATTCATTTTGTTGTTCTTGTAATTTTAAATCAAAATTAACAACTTTTTCTTTTTGTGGTATTTTAACACTTGTTAAAGGATTAAATTGTGTCATATTATATATAATTTTTTTATTCATTTTTAATAAACTGTTATTATATGTATTTTTATTTCTCTCCATATCTATTATTTCATTATATAGTTGTTGTTTTAATAGCTCTGAATTAATTTTAACCAATGGATGATTTGATAATATTGATAAAAGTAAATTGTAATTTTGTTGTGATGTAAGTGACATATTTTATATTAAATAATAAATATTTTTTAATATAAAATATTAGTTATTTTAAAAAAAAATAATATTGTTAAAAAAATAATATTGTTAAAAAAAAAATAATATTGTTAAATAAATTAATAAATATATTTAAAAATACATATCTATTAATAATTAATATGAAATTCCTATCAATTATTTTAACACTTTTTTATTTTTCTAGACCAACGCATTCATATTTTAAAAATGATATTATTAATTCAAATACTATAGAAAATATTATTTTAAGACCGGGTAATCATTTATTCTTAACCAGTGAAGTTAATGAAGATAGTAAAGAATTTTTTATAAATGGCAATACGGATTTAAATACTAAAAACATTTATGTTTATATTAGTTCAAATGGTGGAAGTGTATTAGATGGTAATGATATTGTTGAAAATATAAAGTATTTAAAAATGAGAAATTACAATGTAACTTGTATTGCAAAAAAAGCGTATTCAATGGCATTTCATATTTTTCAACATTGTACTAAAAGGTATGTGACAAGTACATCAACATTAATGCAACATCAAATGAGTTTAGGTATTCACGGTAATTATGAAAATATTAAAAGTTATTTAGAAATGATTGATGATATTAACAATGAATTTATTAAACATTCCGCTATTAGAATGAAAATGTCACCAAGTTATTTTAAACATAAAATTATGAATGATTGGTGGTTTTATGGTAAAACTGCTATAAAACATAATGTTGCCGATAAAATTGTAACTGTGGGTTGTGATAAATCACTTTACAATATAAAATATATGAAAAAAAAGAGAAAAATGGGATTTGAAGAATTATTTTCTGGTAATAATAATGATTATATTGAATTAAATGGTTGTCCTTTACTCCACTAGGTATGACTATCTATGATTTGCCCTTCGGAACCCTTTTAATTTTTTTATAATATAAAATAGAGAAATAAGTAGGGAAATCTAGGTTTCCTTCCGAACCATTCTAATTTAATATTAATAATAATATATTTTTTTATATTATTATAAATTGAAAAGTAATATTTTTATTTTTTTACATTAAATAAAAACATAAAAATGGCATCAATATATTATGAAAAACAAATGAAAAGTTATTTAGATGATATGAAAAAACTTGAAGTTAAAATTTTAGAAAATTTAAATTTACAAAAAGACAAAAATAAAAAATCACAAGATATTGATAAAAATATGTTAATAATGTCGGAATGGTTATCGGTAGTTCAAGATTTTAAATTTAAATCAGAGAAACGAATCTATAATGGTGCTCCTCAAGTCGCACATTTTGGTTATAAACATAAGTGTTATGATAAACAGCAAGAATTTATGGAAAATTTTGTTGAAGCAACATATAATTTATTCAAAATACAACAAGAACAAATTAATGAATTAAAAATTAAACTTGGTTTTTTAGATTGTGATTAATAATCACATTCATAGAAAAAATTATCACCATAATTACAATAAATATCATAACCATTATTATCACCATAATTGTTAAATTTGTTATTATTTTTTTTATATTTTTTTAATAATATTTTTATATTATTATAAAAATTGAAAAGTAATAAATTTTAAATTTTAAATTAAATAAAATAAAAATGTCTTTTCCTGTTTTTGAAAAATATAAATATGAATTTCTTAGCAAACGTAATTGGGCGTGTGACCAATTTTATCAAGAACAACAGGGTAAAATAACATTTCCCGATGTATTTAAAGAAGAATTTGAAAAGAATATTAAAAAATATACTTTTGATTGGTTTAATAAAACAATACCTGCGTTATATAATCATGATTATCCGTGTTATAATTTATTAGAATTAATTAATCGTTCAGAGATATACCTTATGTGGCGTTCTATGCACCGGAATGTTATTCACAACGAAATACCAAATTATAATTTTTTAAAACAACTTGTTCCCGAAATTTTCGCACGAGAGCCCGCTATAGAGTCATTTATTAAAGAATTACCAATAGATTTTAATAATATAAAAAATAAACTATTTAGGGCAGATTGCACAAAATATAATGTGGGAATTAAAAGGTTGTTCGAAAAACCTTATTATGTTACTCTTGGTGGAAATGCAGCTATACTTACTAAGATTTTTCCATTAAAAAGGGGTGGATATTGTAATATAAATTGTGCTAATTGTAAATTAAGAAAATTAAAAGACGAATTACAGGGTGAAAACGTTGAATATATTTTAGAATTACAAGAAGAAATACGCAAACTTAAAAAAACAATAAAAATAAATAAAGAAGCTCATATTAACGAATTAAAAAAAATAAAAGAACTTAATAAAAATACTTATAAATTAGGTAAGAAAATAATTTTTGATTTACAAAAATCAAAAAAAGAAATTAAAAAAAATAAAATAGACTTTGAACATAAAATAAATGAAATGAATAAATATATTTTAATAATTAAAAAATATATTAAAAAATAAAAAATTTCTAAAAAGTTAATGTTTTGCCGTAGATTTTTCCAAAATCTACATTGAATATAAACCAAGGAGATTGTTTTTATATTTATTATTTTCATAAACAAACCATTTTTTTTTGTTGGGGTCCCATCTTCCTCCCATTTTTTTAACTTGATTTCTTTGAGTGTAAGGTACATTCAAATAAATTTTTCTTTTACTTTTATCCTTAGGTTTTTCAAATTGTGTAAAGTTATTTCTAACAACTGCTTCATTTGCTAGACGGTCGGCGTTTTCATTTCCAAGAGAATGTTTGTCTTGTTTTCCAGTATGAGCACGAACATGTTTGAATTTAACATTGGGTGTATTTTTGTATAAACTATAAATAACTTGAACTAATTCCTTATTTGGGATATCTTTTTCCCATAACAATCGTTGCATTTTTTCTCCATATGTAGTTGCACATTTTATTGCATATTCAGAATCAGTGTGTATAATAATATTTTTACCAACGTGAATATCTCTTTCTAAAATTTTGAAAGCATAAATAATTGCAGATAATTCTGCTGTATTATTTGTTTGTTTTCCGCTGATTTTTTTAGAGAGATTTCGTTCATCTCCTGGTCCAAAATAAATGCCAATACCTGATGCTGCATTTGCTCTACCATTATTAATACAGCTACCATCTGTATAAATTTCTAAATCAGGTTTGAAATTATTTTTATTTTGTTCTTTTCTCTCTTCTTTTTGTTTTTTTTCTTTATTTTGTTTTTTTTTCTCTTTTTTGTCTTCAATGGTTACTAGTTTTTTTTCAATGACTTTATCTTGTTCTTGAAATTTCACATCAAAAGATGGACATTCTTCTTTTTCTAATATATTTTTTGAATGCATATTTTCAATAATAAATCTTTCACAATCATTAAGATTATCAAATTTTTTTATAAGAGGATGTTTGAAACCTTTTATAGCTTTGTTACATTCATTAAAAGAGAGAAATATCCCAATGTGTTTTCCTTTTGCAACGGCATAGTATGTCATTATAATATTATTTATAATTAACTTTAAAGTTATAAAATAATCAAAACAAAAAAATCAATTTAAAAAATTTAATAGTAAATTGATTTTAAAAAGATATAAAGTTTTTAAAATGTAAAAATATAAAATGAATAAAACTTTTCATTCTCATTCTTTAAAAAAAATTACAGAACATGAAATAAATATTTCAACAAAATTAAAATTTTATAAAAAAATTTTTGAATTTTTAGATGATCATACATATGGTAATTCAACAAATATTGGAATATATATTAAAGTAATTAAAGACCAAAATAATGAATTAAGGAAAGTGTATTTGTATTTATTTATGGATGATCCAATAAAAGATGTAGAAACTGTAACAAAATTATTACAATGGAGAAGGTCTGGTGATTCAAATGAAATAGGGCATCAAGGCGGTGGTAATAAAAGAATAATATTCGGAATGAATGCGATTAATGTTCACATTTCTTCTAATATAGGTAATAATCAAATTATTGAAGGTAGTGTAAATGTAGATGATTTATATAAATTATCTATTAATGATAATATATGCGAAGAAACATTTAGAAAAGAATCTGTATCAAGTAAATATATTACGGTTCCTTCAATAAAAGATAATAGTTATGAAACGACAACTGTTGGATGGTATAAAGAAACATATGACAATATTGGAAAAAAATTTGAATTTAATCCTAATTATTTATTAAGATTTAATTTAAATGTGGACAATATACCAGATGATTTTCAAAATGAAGAAAAATGGAATCTTTTAATAAAACAAATATCTTCAAAAAATTATAAAATTAAAATAAATTATTCTAATGAATTTATTAATGAAAATATTGAAAAGATTGAAAATATTGATTTAATTGGTTTAAATATAAGTGATAGAACTAATGAAAAAATATATAAATTATTTTATAATAATAATGAATTTATTATAAATTATGGTGACAAATTCATAAATTTAGAAAAAAAAACAATTAATAATAATATTAATTTAAATTATTGGGGAGAAATAATATCATATTGTTTTAAAAAAAATATATTTAGTGATAATTTAAAAAAATTTAATAATGGAATTTCCAATATGGAAAATCATACTGCAAATCATTTTTACGGAATTTATTTTAATTTAAATAATAAGAATACAGATTATAAGGCATTGGGCGGTATTTTACCAACTTCAAAAAATAATAAATTAGGAGATAAACTGGGAGATAATAGTAAAAGTAGTACAGCTTATTTTAGAATGGTTGTAAAACCTGATATTGAATTATGTAAAAAAAAGGAAGTTTTAGAAAAATTAGTTTTAACTAATACAATTAAAGCAAATACAATTTTTATAGAAAAAAGTGATTATAAAAAAATTATTAATATAATTCTTTCATTATATAAAACTAATAATAACTTGCCAATGAATACTAAAAAAACAGAAAAAAAAAGAAAAAAAAAAGAAAAAAAACCAGAATCGAATTTTAAAAACGGAGCAATATATTTAGTTTATTTTGGCTGGAATTTGTATAAATTTGGACACGTAGGTAATATAAAAGGGTATAATAAAAGATTTAATCAACATAAAAGAGACTCTATTAAAAATGTAAAAGAATATTGTAATGAAGATATTGATAATCCATTTTGTAGTGAATATTTAAAAATTGAATGTAAAAAAAGTAAAGAAATAGAGGAAAAAATTAAAAATATTATTAAAGACGATAAAGATAATAAATTTGAATGGTTTGAAAATCTAGGAGATAAAAATGAAATTTTAGAGTATTTTTATTGCGAAGATGAAGCATATATTCAGCAAAAACTAATTCCATCAATTAAAAATTTATTATCAGAATAAAAAATATATATTTTTAATTTTTTCCTCCATTTCTTTACTTTTTTTGATCGTAAACTTTTTAAAAAAGTTTACTTTAATCATTATAATATTCATTTCTTAATTCAAGCATTTCTTTATCACGAATAATTTTTCTTTCAAAAAGACTAACTGGTTTATTTTTTAATAATGTTATAATAAAATAAAGTCCATACATACCGCATTCTGAATTTCCATATTGGTGTCGTAATTTTATACTTTTATATCTGATATCAATATCAAGTTTTTTACCTTGTTTTTTTACAGTTTTTATAAATTTAAATATTTGTTTAGGAATAGGTTTTGCATAACTATCAAAATAAAAAATTCTTCTTTTTTTTATATTTAAAAAAACACTTACCCAATGTGACCCACTTTGATTGTGTTTATCCAAATTAAATATAACACCAACTTTTGTAATATCTTTATCAATATAGTCTTTTAAATTAAAGCTACATAATTTTTTAGTAACACAGTCACTTTTTAAACTGCTAAATGTAGTATCATAATCTATTGGAGAAGGACCAATAAATTTAAAATTGTGATATTTTTTTTCCCATTGGTTCATTACATCTCTAATATCATATGTATTTAACCATTCATTTGGGTTTTTTTTCCAAGATTTAGGTTTTTTTGGTGCAAAAAGTTTTTGCCAATGATATTCTGGTATTTTATTTTTAATAAATTCTTTTTTTAACCAACAGGATTCATCATAACATTCTTCACTCATTTTTTCTTGTAATTCATTCCATATACCTTTATAATCTCTTAATTTAGATTTAATTTTATTATTTGGATGTTTATCATTCCAAATTTTTCTTAATTTACGCATTAATCGTGGTGTAAAACAAGAAAATTTTAATGTATATTTATTTTTTTTTGGAGAACATTTAACAGTTTTAAATTTTTTTTTGTTTTTCTTTGTTTTAAAAATTTTATTATAAATCTTTCCTAAAACCATTTTTTATATATAATAAATATAAATTTAAAAATAAATAAAAAAATATGAATTTATATTTAAATTAAATGAAAGAAAATGAAAATCTTTTTAAAAATTATAAAAAATATATAAAAAATATAAAAAATATTAAAAATACAAAAACATCTGAAAAAAAGAATAAAAAAATTTTATTTTTATCATTAGATAAAAATAAAAGAGAAAAACAATTAAATGAA
>Ga0206126_10002548_pt1 | contig 19580 bp, 13 predicted proteins | sample Helgoland_Spring_5_FD_148621 | JGI IMG/M metagenome (GOLD analysis project Ga0206126, IMG submission 148621) | Pelagic subsurface seawater microbial communities from Kabeltonne, Helgoland, North Sea - Helgoland_Spring_Bloom_20160412_1 | ecosystem: Environmental > Aquatic > Marine > Epipelagic ...
AACGAAAGACACTCGAAGCGCGGCGCTTGCATCACCGCCAGCACGCTGCATAATCAAACCAACCAGATGAGCCAAACTCTCTCTTAGTTTAAGCGCACATTGGTTCCAAAAAACCTGACGACGGACAAGCAAATACCGTTATTTGGACCCATAAGCGCTGACGTCAGACACTCTGGCGGACTTGTCTGCTTCATCGTTCAGCAAGGCTTCGATTCGAGCGTGCACCAGGGGCAGGGCCTGCATAGCCTCTCGGTAGCTATCCCCCAGTTGTCGATACAGGGTGGCCTTTCCAATGAGGGGTCTCAGGCGCTCTGGAACGTTCCTCTTATAGCGAAAGCTGCCGTTGCTCCGGCGAAAAACATAGCGGGGGAGTCGTAGGGGCACATCATCACTCATGGTTGTTAGGTTTGCGCCTAGAGTGACTTGGTTCAAGCAGAAACGGCCTCTCAGGTCTGACTATTTTAGTCCCAAACCTGACAAAGTGGTCCTTTTTATGTGTCATATCTGGGTGGCTCTAAGGAATTTACGTAATCCTTGCGTAAATCCGATCCGCCATTTGAAAAAGAAGTCTATTTTTTTGTCGAGTGCTTTTTAATAGTACTAATTTTCATCAGCCAAGCTCAGTATGAGAATATTATTTCGAAAAAGTGAGGATAATGGTAAATTGATCTTGAAATCTTCTATAATTTGGCCGTTAAGAGAATATTTTGACTGTCAGGACGTTCTTTTGGCTGTTAGTTAGGTATGGTAGAAACAGACTGAGGATATCAAAATGAAATTATTAACCTACGGTGTTATAGCATGCTTAATGGTTACATCGGCAGCAACAGCAGGTGTCCTGAAGCCGCTTATGAGTCCGGCAGAGCTGGCAAATGCATTGGATCAGTATGAGCCAATCATTTTAGATATACGAGGGGACGCTTATGACGAGGGTCACATTGTTGGTGCTATTTCAGCGCCTTATGGTTTGTTTCGAGGGCCAAAAATAAATCCGGGTCAATTGCTCGATGTAAAGACATTGGAACAACGCTTTGAATCACTGGGGCTTGAGCTGGATCGACCAATTGTTGTTGTCTCTGAAGGTGCAAATGATAGTGACTTCGGTGCAGCAGCTCGTGTCTATTGGACGCTTAAATCTTCTGGTTTCACAGATTTGACTATTTTGAATGGTGGCAAGCAGGCTTGGGAAGTTGCGGGATATCCAATTGGTAAAATTAACGTCAAGCCACAAGCCACTGAGCTAAACATCACGTTCACTCAAAAGTGGACTGCGACAACAGAGCAAGTTGTTTCGGTGACAAAGGGTGAAATTGACAGTTTACTGCTAGATGCTCGTCCGGCAAGTTTTTATGCAGGTGAGAAAAGTCATGGTGCAGCCGCACGCCCTGGTACTTTGCCTGGAGCAAAAAACTATTATTATGCTTCCTTTTTTGATCCAGGTGTCGCAGCAATTTCTTCAGCTATTGATGTCGCAAGTCTAAAGTCCACGTTAGGTATTGAAGACAAGCAGGAAATAGTTTCATTTTGTAATACAGGGCATTGGGCTGCAACAAACTGGTTTGCATTATCTGAAATCGCGGGAATCGAAAACGTGAAGTTATATCCAGGATCAATGGTCGAATATTCGAATCTTGATTTGCCTATGGAAAATTCACCCGGTGTGCTCAAAAACTTTCTTAATAAAATAAGTGGTAACTGATGGATTCTGACCATTTAATTGCTCGATCAAAATCAACTACGCCATATTTATGGCGTAGTTTTTTGATTCTATTTTTAGCATTCATTGTCTTATTGGCCGCAATTTTTGTTGGTGCTAGGTTTGGGCTGCTTTTGGCAGTTGGTTTGTGTTTCGGCATTGTCTTAGAGGGCTTGGGCTTCGGATTCGCGGGTCCTTGGAGAGCAATGATTTTGAGGCGTGAAGCGTCTGGCGCTTTAGCTCAGCTTCTTGCTATTGGTTTGGCTGCAATTTTAGCTTTACCGTTGATCCATTTTAACGGGGGTGAAATCGTAGGTGCTCGCGGCTCTATAGGGTGGTCAATGGTTTTGGGAGCATTTTGTTTCGGTGTGGCCATGCAAGTGGTTTTGGGATGCGGATCTGGGACCTTAGTCAATGTGGGGTCTGGCAACCCAATTGCTCTTTTAGCGCTTCCCTTTTTTTCAATAGGTAGTTTCGTGGGAGCCTATCATGTAACATGGTGGTCTGGTTTGGGCGCTCTACCCGTTATGGTTTTGGCAGGCTGGTCCGGTTTGTTTATAACTCTGACATTGCTGATAGCAGTGGCGGCTGTTTTCTTCTTCTTTGCTAGGTCAGGGGAACGCTTCATTTCTAAGCGTTATTTGTTGGCGGCTATTTTGATAGCAGTTCTGGCAAGTTTGAACCTAATTATAGCTGGGCAGCCATGGGGTGTTGTGTATGGCTTAGGGCTATGGGCCGCTAAAGTGGTGGTGTCGTTGGGTGTAGATTTGTCAGGGTCAGTTTTCTTCTCAGCGCCAGTAAATGCAGAACGCTTACAAGAAAGTATTTTGACTGATTATACGTCTCTGACAAATATTGGACTTATTTTGGGAGCATTTTTCGTAGGCTCTTGGAGAGTTGGAGGTTTCAGTCAAAAACTCCCAAGATTGCCGTTACGAGCATGGTTTTCCACGATTATAGCAGGATTCATAATGGGGTACGCGGCCCGATTAGCGCTTGGGTGTAATGTTGGCGCGTATTTTTCAGGAATCTCGACCGGAAGCCTCCATGGCTGGATGTGGTTTTTAGCAGCTTTTTGCGGATCATATTATGGTATTAAGCTGCGTCCATTTTTAGGTTTGGAGGTGCGGTCTTGACCCGAAGATCAGCCGCAAATATGGCAATATTTTTTGTTTTTTGTCTCATACTATTTGACGTATCGACAGCCGAAGTGAATCCCTACAGAGCTCCATCTGTGATTGCACTTGGGTCTGGAGTGGAAAGTGTGGGAGGCTTTTGTGGAGCTCTAACAAATTGATGCTGGAGTTTTTATTGCAGTTCTATTGCTTTGTGACCGGTTAGAAGAAAGATTTAGTTGATGTAAGTATTTAAATTTTTGGGCCAGACCCCATCAGGTCTGACTATTTTGGTCACAAACCTGACAAAGTGGTCCCGAAAGCGGTCCCAAAAGTGGTCTTGTGAGAAGATATGTCACTGTATTTGCTTGGTTTATTGGTAATTTAAGGAAGATTTTGGTGCCCAGAAGAGGACTCGAACCTCCACGTCCATAAGGACACTAGCACCTGAAGCTAGCGCGTCTACCATTCCGCCACCTGGGCACAGGTGTGTAGGTGGCGGATGTAAGCTTGCCATTGTGATGTGTCAAACGGATTCGGCGCGTTTTTGACAGTGGAATTGGGGTCAGATTAACCATAATCTGCAATCAATTCGTTAATCCATCGTATTGCATCGAAATACCACCTTGTTCCAAAGGGCGCTGGGCGGTACATCATCCCCCAATTAACGCAGCTTTGCAGGAGCATATCCATGTCCAAATTGGTAACCATCTATGGCGGTTCAGGTTTTTTAGGTCGCTATATCACGCGCCGCATGGCTAAAGCGGGCTGGCGTGTTCGTGTTGCGGTTCGTCGTCCGAATGAGGCGATGTATGTAAAGCCATATGGCACCGTTGGTCAGGTTGAACCGGTTTTGTGCAACATCCGTGATGATGCGTCAGTTGCTCAGGTCATGCAGGGTGCGGATGCGGTTATCAACTGCGTGGGAATTTTGGCCCGCAATGGTAAGAACACCTTTGAAGCGGTTCAGGCAGACGGCGCGACACGTGTTGCACGGTTGGCCGCAGAGCAAGGTATCGCGAAAATGGTTCACATCTCTGCGATCGGTGCGGATGCCAATTCCGAAAGCGATTATTCACAAACCAAGGCTCAAGGCGAAGCTGGCGTTCTGGCACACATGCCCGATGCTATTATCCTGCGTCCGTCTGTTGTGTTCGGAACTGAGGATGAATTCTTTAACCGTTTTGCTGGCATGACGCGTATGGGACCTGTTTTGCCATTGGTTGGCGCGGAAACGAAATTCCAACCAGTTCACGTTGATGATGTAGCTAAGGCTGCTGAATTGGCCGTGACCACAGATGTGGCTGCTGGCGTGTACGAATTGGGCGGCCCAGATGTGGCAAGCCTGCGCGATTTGATGGGTACTATGTTGGGGATCATTCGCCGTCGTCGTTTGGTTCTAAACATGCCGTTCTTTGCGGCACGTATCATGGCGTTCTTCTTTGAGATGGGTGGCAAGCTAACCTTCGGGATTGCACCCGTGTTGGTCACACGTGATCAGGTCAAAAACCTAGCGATCGATAACGTTGTTGCAGATGACGCAAAAGGATTTGCCGATTTGGGAATCGAGCCAGCAGCGATGGGGGCTATTTTGCCAGACTACCTGTGGCGCTTCCGTCCAACAGGGCAGTATGACGCGATCAAAGAAAGCGCTAAAAACCTTCGGGCCTAATCTGATTTAGGAGCTGGCCCAAAGGATCAAGCCGATCCCTAAGATAACACGATAGATCACGTATGGTGTGAAACTGATGCTGCGCAAAAGGCGCATCATCAGCACAAGTGAAACCATGGCTGCGATGAATGCGAATGCCGCAGCAATCCCAGCATCGCGTGCGAGCGACCAGTTGGCTTGATCGACGACATCAGCGCTGAGTAATACTCCGGATGCAATGATCGTTGGGATGGACATAAGCATCGCCAACTTTGCGCCGTCTTCGCGGGCATACCCCAATTTACGCGCTGCGGTGATTGTGATCCCAGATCGGGATGTTCCAGGGATTAATGCGAGCACTTGCGCCAGCCCCATTGTGATTGCGTCTTTCATCGACCAATCGCTGTCTGTCTTAGTTTGTGCGCCAGTTCTATCAGCCCAGTATAGTACAATGCCGAAGATAAGCATTGTCCAGCCGATCACCGCCGCGCTGCGAAGTAGATCGTTTAGACCTGTGATCTTGAAGATAAGGCCCGCAATCACAACTGGGATTGTTGCAATTGCAAGGTATAGGGCAAGACGTGCGCCGTCTGTGTCTACGCGACCTCGCGCCAATCGTGTGCACCCAATTAGTGCAGTGCGCACATCGGTCCAGAAATACATGACCACGGCGAACAAGGTGCCAACATGAACGGCGACATCGATTGCCAATCCTTGATCTGCTGCACCCGTCAGCGATGGCAGGAGAATAAGGTGCCCCGAAGAGCTGACGGGTAGGAATTCTGTCAGACCTTGAATTACGGCCAAAATGAAAAGATGAAACAATGACATATACGGTGCGCCTTAATATTTCCCATGCTGTTACAGGATCAGCAAAACAAAGGGAAAGTGAATTTAAGGTCCGACTCGGCCATTTAATTTCCATAAGTGTGGGCTAAAAGTCATAAATATCCGAATTATTTCACATATAGGTCAGTAATACTGTCTTTATCCAAATTGAGATGTCATTTAAGCAGAGTTTTCAAGATTCTGTGACCGAGGGTACCATGGCCAAACAACCGATGCTGAAGTTCATAAACATCGAACGCGACATGCCACAAAAGCGTGAAGCAGATGTACGACGTGAAGATTTCGATGAGATCTATGCAGAGTTCGCTAAAGCCAAAGCCGAAGAGCAATCCAGCCGCTGCAGCCAATGCGGCGTGCCATATTGCCAAACGCACTGCCCTTTGCACAACAACATCCCTGATTGGCTACGCCTAACAGCCGAGGGCCGCTTGCAAGAAGCCTATGAGGTTTCCCAAGCTACAAACACATTCCCAGAAATCTGCGGACGCATCTGCCCACAGGACCGCCTGTGCGAAGGCAACTGCGTGATCGAGGGTTCAGGTCACGGCACCGTCACCATCGGTGCGGTTGAGAAGTATATTACAGACACTGCATGGGATAAGGGTTGGGTTCTTCCGATTTCTCCTAAGGTCGAACGCGCTGAAAGCGTAGGCATCATCGGTGCTGGTCCTGGTGGTTTGGCCGCAGCTGATGTTTTGCGCCGTGCAGGTTTGCAGGTCACAGTTTATGACCGCTATGACCGCGCTGGCGGTTTGCTGACTTACGGCATTCCAGGCTTCAAGTTGGAAAAAGACATTGTGGTGCGCCGTAATGAACAGCTTGAAATGGGTGGTGTTAAGTTCGAATTGAACACAACAGTAGGCGAAGACATCAGCTTTGCTGATATCCGTGCAAAACATGACGCTGTGATCATTGCGACGGGCGTTTACAAAAGCCGCGACTTGCAGGCCGAGGGATCTGAAGCGAACGGCGTTGTGCGCGCAATCGACTTCCTAACGGCCAGCAATCGCAAAAGCTTTGGCGATGCAGTGCCTGAGTTTGATAGCGGTGCGTTGAACGCTGAAGGCAAGCGAGTTGTCGTTATTGGTGGCGGTGATACTGCGATGGATTGTGTGCGCACATCTATTCGTCAGGGCGCGACATCGGTGAAATGCTTGTACCGTCGTGACCGCGCAAACATGCCTGGCTCACAGCGCGAAGTTGAGAATGCTGAAGAAGAAGGCGTGGTGTTTGAATGGCTATCTGCGCCGAAAGGGTTTGTCGTTTCCGGCGATAACGTCAGTGGTGTTATGGTTCAAAAGATGCGCCTAGGTGCACCTGATGTCAGCGGTCGCCAAGCGCCAGAAGTGATTGATGGTGCGGATTATGTTGAAGATGCAGACATCGTGATCATGGCACTGGGTTTCTCACCTGAGGCCTTGCCAACGCTTTGGAGCGAACCAGATCTACCTGTCAGCCGTTGGGGTACAATCCTAACTGACTACTCAACCGGTAAGACGGGTATGGACGGCGTTTACGCTGTCGGTGATATCGTTCGCGGTGCGTCTCTTGTGGTTTGGGCGATCAAGGATGGCCGTGATTGCGCGCAAGCAATCTTGGCTGATTTGGCTGCACCGGCGCAGGTTGCCGCGGAATAAATACGGCAAAATCGACGTCGGTATAACGTCGGTATTGCGTAGGTTTTTTGTCGGTGCCACCGACAGACGTTGAAACAGTTAAAGTCAGAGGTGCAGACCCAAGTGACACAAGACAGCAAAATATTGGATGGCCAATGCATGTGCGGCGCGGTGACAGTTAAAGCAACTGTAACCAAACCAATCGTACGTGCGTGTCATTGCGAGATGTGCCGTCGTCACACCAGCTCGATGTTCATGTCGCTTCCGGCAACAGACATCGCAGTTGAGGGTCCAGCTAAATCTTACCAATCCTCGGATTGGGCAGAACGCGGTTTCTGCGAAGTTTGCGGTTCGACACTTTGGTACGCCACCGCCGGTGACGGCGTGCGCAACTTGTCAGCTGGCCTATTCGAGAATGCGGGCGACGCCCCGTTGAAATTGGAATTTTTCGCTGATGCTGCCCCAGACGGGTACGCGTTGGCAGGGGATCATCGCAAGATGACCACCACAGAGACAATGGCGTTGTTCGCGCCAAGTGAAGGAGACACGATATGACCAAATATGATGCAGAATGGGTTCGCGCCGAGGAAGAAAAGCGCACGTTCATGGCCGAAAACGGTCTGTACTGCGAAGAAGAAGAGCATTCTTCTTGCGGTGTTGGCTTGGTTGTTTCGATTGATGGAAAACCTACACGTTCAGTCGTTGAAAACGGTATCGCTGCGCTGAAAGCAATCTGGCACCGTGGTGCTGTTGATGCGGATGGTAAAACTGGTGATGGCGCGGGTATCCACGTTCAAATCCCTGTTCCCTTCTTCTACGACCAAATCGAACGCACAGGTCACAAACCAAACAAAGATCAGATGATCGCTGTTGGTCAGGTGTTCTTGCCGCGTACAAATTTTGCGGCTCAAGAGACTTGCCGTACAATTGTTGAAACTGAAGTTCTTCGCATGGGTTACTATATCTACGGCTGGCGCCACGTGCCGGTTGCAGTTGAGTGCTTGGGCGAAAAAGCAAATGCAACCCGCCCGGAGATTGAGCAGATTTTGATCTCAAACTCTAAAGGCTTGGATGAAGATACATTCGAGCGTGAACTTTATGTGATCCGCCGTCGCATCGAAAAAGCAGCGACTGCTGCGGGCATCGGTGAGCTGTACATTGCGTCGCTATCTTGCCGCTCTATCATCTACAAAGGTATGATGTTGGCCGAACAGGTTGCTGAGTTCTATCCAGACCTGATGGACGAACGTTTTGAATCTGCATTCGCGATTTATCATCAGCGTTATTCCACAAACACATTCCCACAATGGTGGTTGGCACAGCCATTCCGCATGTTGGCTCACAACGGTGAGATCAACACGCTCAAGGGCAACGTGAACTGGATGAAGAGCCACGAAATTCGCATGGCCTCTGATGTGTTTGGTGACATGGCCGAAGACATCAAACCAATTGTTGCATCTGGTTCGTCAGACTCTGCTGCGCTGGATTCTGTGTTTGAGGTTCTTGTGCGTGCGGGCCGTAATGCCCCAATGGCGAAAACAATGCTGGTTCCAGAAAGCTGGTCCAAGCAGGCGATTGAACTGCCACAAGCGTGGCGCGATATGTATTCCTATTGCAACTCTGTGATGGAGCCATGGGATGGCCCAGCTGCGTTGGCTATGACCGATGGTCGCTGGGTTTGTGCGGGTCTTGATCGCAATGGCTTACGCCCAATGCGTTATGTCGTGACCAATGATGGCCTTGTGATCGCGGGTTCTGAAACAGGTATGGTTCCACTTGATGAGGCGCGTGTTAAAGAAAAAGGCGCGCTTGGCCCGGGACAACTTCTTGCTGTCGATATGAAAGAGGGCAAGCTGTACCACGACACAGAAATCAAAGACGAGATGGCAGCGGCCCGTCCGTTCGGCGAATGGGTTGGCAAGATCAAAGATTTGGACGCTGAGTTGTCACAAGTCGAAGAGAAGCCGTTGTTCACTGGCGAAGAATTGCGCCGTCGTCAAATCGCGGCTGGCTACACCATTGAAGAGCTGGAGCAGATCCTTGCCCCAATGGCAGAAGATGGCAAAGAGACTTTGGCATCCATGGGTGATGATACGCCGTCGGCAGTTTTGTCGAACATGTACCGTCCGCTGAGCCACTTCTTCCGTCAGAATTTCTCGCAAGTTACCAATCCTCCGATTGATAGCTTGCGCGAATTCCGCGTCATGAGCTTGAAGACACGTTTTGGTAACCTCAAGAACGTGCTTGATGAAAGCAGTGCACAGACTGAAATTCTAACACTCGATAGCCCATTCGTTGGCAATGCGCAGTGGGATGAATTGACTGCACAGTTCAACGCGCAACTGGCGACAATCGACTGTACCTTTGAAGCAGGCGAAGGCACGCTAAACTCAAACTTAGCGCGTATCCGTTCCGAGGTTGAAGACGCGGTTCGTTCTGGAGCTGGCCACATCGTCCTTACGGATGAGAAGAGCAGCGAAGAGCGTGTTGCGATGCCTATGATCCTTGCGACATCTGCGGTCCACAGCCACCTGACACGCAAAGGTCTGCGCACCTTCTGTTCCTTGAACGTCCGTGCGGCTGAATGTGTTGATCCGCATTATTTCGCGGTTCTAATCGGTTGCGGCGCGACTGTTGTGAACGCTTACTTGGCTGAGGATTCACTGGCCGAACGTATCGAACGTGGCCTGCTGGATTGCACACTGACCGAAGCGGTTAAGCGTTACCGTGATGCCATCGACCAAGGTCTGTTGAAGATCATGGCGAAAATGGGGATTTCTGTGATGTCCTCATATCGCGGCGGTCTGAATTTTGAGGCTGTTGGCCTATCCCGCGCGATGTGCGCTGAGTTCTTCCCAGGTATGACATCACGAATTTCTGGTATCGGTGTTTCCGGTATTCAACGCAAATCTGAAGAAGTGCACGCCAGAGGTTGGTTGGGCGGCAACGTGTTGCCAATCGGCGGTTTCTACAAATCACGTAAATCAGGTGAGACCCACGCTTGGGAAGCAACCTCGATGCACATGATGCAGACTGCCTGTAACAAGGCGTCTTTCGAGATGTGGAAGCAGTACTCTGCCAAGATGCAAAGCAACCCGCCAATCCACTTGCGCGACCTGCTCGATTTCAAACCATTGGGGACAGCGATCCCGTTGGAAGAAGTCGAAAGCATCACATCCATCCGAAAGCGTTTTGTAACACCGGGCATGTCTTTGGGCGCTCTGTCACCAGAAGCACACAAAACATTGAACGTTGCGATGAACCGTATCGGCGCAAAGTCGGATTCCGGTGAGGGCGGCGAAGATCCAGCGCATTTTGTGCCTGAGCCAAATGGCGACAACCCGTCTGCTAAAATCAAGCAGGTTGCGTCTGGTCGTTTTGGTGTGACTGCGGAGTATTTGAACCAGTGCGAAGAGCTGGAAATCAAAGTGGCCCAAGGTGCGAAACCGGGTGAAGGCGGACAGTTGCCGGGGATGAAAGTCACCGACCTGATCGCGCGTCTGCGTCACTCCACCAAAGGCGTAACATTGATCTCACCTCCGCCACACCACGATATCTATTCTATCGAGGATTTGGCCCAGCTGATCTACGATCTGAAGCAGATCAACCCACGCTGTAAAGTGACTGTAAAATTGGTTGCGTCATCTGGTGTTGGTACTATTGCGGCGGGTGTTGCGAAGGCGAAAGCTGACGTGATCCTGATCTCTGGCCACAACGGTGGCACAGGCGCATCCCCTGCGACTTCGATAAAATATGCGGGTCTGCCATGGGAAATGGGGCTGACTGAGGCACACCAAGTTCTTTCCATGAACAACCTTCGCGAACGCGTTACATTGCGTACCGACGGTGGTTTGCGCACTGGTCGTGACGTTGTGATGGCTGCGATGTTGGGTGCCGAAGAATACGGTATCGGTACTGCCGCTTTGATCGCTATGGGTTGCATCATGGTGCGTCAGTGCCAGTCCAACACATGCCCAGTTGGCGTATGTACACAGGACGAAGCATTGCGTGACAAATTCACAGGTAACGCTGACAAAGTCGTAAACCTGATCACATTCTACGCACAAGAAGTGCGTGAGTTGTTGGCGTCCCTTGGCGCACGCAGCATGGATGACGTGATTGGTCGCGCTGATCTATTGGCTCAGGTTTCGCGTGGCTCCGCCCACCTTGATGACTTGGACCTGAACCCACTGTTGATCACTGTCGATGGTGCGGCGAACATCAAGTACGATCGCAGCAAAGACCGTAATCCTGTGCCTGATACATTGGACGCTGAAATTGTGCGCGACGCTGCACGTTTCTTGGAAGATGGTGAAAAGATGCAGCTTAGCTATGCGGTGCAAAACACGCACCGTTCGGTTGGAACGCGGACTTCTAGCCACATTGTGAAACAGTTCGGTATGCGCAATTCGCTGCAGTCCGATCACCTGACAATCAAACTGCAGGGTTCTGCAGGCCAATCTTTGGGTGCCTTTGCAGCACCTGGCTTGAAGCTGGAAGTATCTGGTGACGCGAACGACTATGTTGGCAAAGGTTTATCAGGCGGCATGATTGTTGTGCGTCCACCGATGTCCACGCCAATTGTTGCGGCTGACAATACAATCATCGGGAACACCGTTTTGTACGGTGCAACGGATGGGTATCTGTTTGCAGCGGGCCGTGCAGGCGAACGTTTCGCGGTACGTAACTCTGGTGCGAAGGTTGTTGTTGAGGGCTGTGGTTCAAACGGTTGCGAATACACAACTGGCGGCGTTGCAGTTATCATCGGATCTATTGGTGCAAACTTTGGTGCGGGTATGACTGGCGGCATGGCCTACTTGTACGACCCGGACGGTGAAGCACCTGCATTGATCAACCACGAAACATTGGTCACTTGCGCTGTAACAGTGCCGCATTGGGTCGCACAGCTGAAAGGTTTGCTTGAGCAGCACGTTGCTGAAACTGGCAGCCGTAAAGCAACGGATATTCTTCAGCATTGGGACACTGAGCAAGCCAATTTCTTGCAGATTTGCCCAAAAGAAATGTTGGTGCATTTAGCTGCTCCACTGACAATTGAAGAAACAGCAATTCCTGCCGAATAAGGCACAGGAACAAGGGGGCCAATAATACTGGCCCTCTTATGCGCTCAAGGCTTTCCTGATTTAGCCTTGGGCGCTATAGCTGCCTCATGGCGAAGGCAGTAAAAACCAAAAAGTCAAAAACGAACCCCAAGGGCAAAGCGCGGCGCACCCCGTTTCGCTGGTTGTTGTGGCAGGGATTTCGCGCGCTTTGCGTGGGTTTTGTTTTGGTCATCGCGCTTATCTTATTGTTTGCGGTCGTGAACCCACCAACCACGATTTACATGTCCCAAGAATCCCATCGCCTTGGCGGTGTGGATCGTGAGTGGGTTTCAATTGAAGAAATTGCGCCTGTCATGGCCCGATCAGTTGTGGCTGCCGAGGATGCGAATTTCTGCCAGCACTGGGGGTTCGATCTAAAGGCGATCAAGGTTGCTATCGCGGCTGGCGGGCATAGGGGTGCCTCAACCATCTCACAGCAAACGGTTAAAAACGTGTTCCTTTGGCATGGTCGCAATTTTACCCGCAAGGGCATGGAGGCGCTGATGACGCCTCTGGTTGAAGCGGTTTGGTCCAAGCGCCGTATCGTTGAAGTTTATCTGAATGTTGCTGAATTTGACGAAGGTGTTTTTGGCGTTGAAGCGGCCGCGCGCCACTATTTTGGCGTTGGGCCTGAAGCATTGAGCGCGACGCAAGCCGCGCGTTTGGCGGCGATTTTGCCGTCTCCAAAGACCCGATCTGCATCAAGGCCGACGAATTCGTTGAGAAAACGCACCCGTCAAATCATTGATGGAGCGGCCACAATTCGCGCGGATGGTCGATCTGCGTGTTTCGAGAGTTGAAAATCTTTAAGTAACAGGTCATTGAAGGTTACCACCTGTACTTACCTTGGATTTATGATGGCCCGTCTCTTTCACGTCCCGCTCTCCCCGTTCTGCCGTAAGGTTCGTTTGAGCCTTGCTGAGAAGAAGATCGAGGTCGAATTGGTTGAAGAGCGTTATTGGGAGGCTGATCCAGATTTCTTGCGCCGCAATCCAGCAGCAAAGGTGCCAGTGTTGCGCTTGGATGGCATTATGATGTCTGAGAGCGCCCCAATTTGCGAATATATCGAAGAGACACGACCGGAGCCTTCATTGTTGCCGAGTGACCCTGTTGCCCGTCTGGAAGTGCGCCGTTTGGTGAGTTGGTTTGACGATAAGTTTCATCATGAGGTTACATCGAATTTGTTATACGAGCGTGTGAACAAAAAGATGACTGGGCAGGGCTATCCAGACAGTAAGAATGTGAAAGCTGGTGCGAAGGCGATAAAATACCACCTCGATTATATGACATGGTTGTTGGATAATCGCCGTTGGTTGGCGGGTGATCATATGACGCTTGCAGACTTTGCAGCTGCTGCGCATTTTTCATCGTTGGATTATATTTCGGATGTGGATTGGAACCGTTCCGCTGCGGTGAAAGATTGGTATGCGAAGATCAAGTCGCGCCCAGCGTTTCGTTCAATTTTGGCAGATCAAGTTTCGGGCTTTCCACCGCCGCGTCACTACAATGACCTTGATTTTTGATGCTGCGCTGGGAGCTGTCTGCCCCCAGACCCCCGAGAGTTTATTTTGTAAGATGAAGCTATGACTCTAAAGGCGCGTTGGATTGAGCGGGCCTTGGAGGAAGGGTTTGTGATGGCACGGGTGTGTCGTCCGGATGCGGTGCCCGAGGTCCCTGAACGTTTGGCGGCTTTTGTTGAGGCGGGTTATCATGGGCAGATGGGATGGATGGTGGATCGTATGCATTGGCGAGGTAACCCTGCCGCGCTGTGGCCAGAGGCAAAATCGGTTTTGATGTTGGCAGAAAGCTATGCGCCAGAACACGATCCACGCGAAGTATTATCGATGCCGGATCGTGGCGCGATTTCGGTTTATGCGCAGAACAAAGACTACCATGATTTGGTGAAGAAGCGTCTGAAGCGATTGGCCCGCTGGTTCATAGAAGAAGCAGGTGGCGAGCTGAAGGTGTTTGTGGATACAGCCCCTGTTCCAGAGAAGGCACTGGGTGCAGCCGCCGGATTGGGATGGCAGGGTAAACATACGAATTTAGTAAGTCGGGATTGGGGTAATTGGGCCTTTTTAGGATCTATTTTTACGACTATTGAGTTGGAGCCTGATGCGCCTGAAGGTGATCACTGTGGCTCGTGTACATCCTGTTTGGACGCTTGTCCGACAAAGGCGTTTCCTGCCCCATATCGCCTAGATGCGCGGCGCTGTATTTCTTATCTTACCATTGAGCATAAAGGTCCGATTGAAGAGCCTTTACGCGGTTTGATGGGTAATCATGTCTATGGCTGTGATGACTGTTTGGCCGCGTGTCCTTGGAACAAATTTGCAGTGGCTGCGAGTGATATTCGATACGCTGCAAAGGATGATTTGGCCGCCCCTGCATTGGCGGAATTGGCGTGTTTGGATGATGCTGCGTTTCGCGCGAAGTTCTCTGGATCGCCTATTAAACGTATTGGGCGCGATCGTTTTGTTCGTAATGTCCTTTATGCGATCGGCAACAGTGGGGATATCGCGTTGAAACCGGTAGCTAAGGCACTGGCGAATGATCCTGATCCGACCGTTGCCGACGCTGCCCGTTGGGCGGTGACGCAACTGGGGAAGACATGACGCAAACTTGTGATATTTAGGTTCTGAATAGCTAGGAGGCAGGCGATGACAATACTGTTGGGCGTCGATACGGGCGGCACATATACCGACGCGGTTTTAATACGTGACGAGGAAGTTGTGATTGCCAGCGCCAAGGCACTGACCACGCGCCATGACTTGGCCATTGGTGTCGGTGGAGCGGTGCGCGCCGTACTGGAGCAATCTGGGATTGCTGCGTCAGATGTGTCGATGGCGTCATTGTCGACCACGCTTGCAACCAACGCATTGGTTGAGGGGCAGGGTGGCCGTGTCGCGCTAATATATATTGGATTTCGTGAAAAGGATTTGGATGGGCACGGCCTGAGGGACGCGTTGAAAGGCGATCCATGCATTGTTTTGGCGGGTGGCCATAATCATGCGGGTGGTGAAGCCAACCCATTGGATGAAGACGCGTTGATTGCTTTTCTCGAAGAGAACAAGAACGAGGTCACTGGCTTTGCCGTGGCCAGTCAATTCGCAACCCGCAATCCCGCACATGAATTACTTACGCTGGCGTTGGTAACGCAAATTACCGGAAAACCGGTATCTGCATCCCATCAGTTGTCCGCCAAGTTGAACGGCCCGAAACGCGCCCTGACTGCCGTTTTGAATGCGCGTTTGATAGGGATGATTGACCGTTTGATAGGGCGTGCAGAAGACGTGTTAAAGGACATTGGCATTACAGCGCCGATGATGGTTGTACGCGGGGATGGTGCGTTGATTTCAAGCGCGCAGGCCCGTGAGCGCCCGATCGAGACGATCCTTAGTGGTCCTGCCGCATCAATCGTTGGTGCACGGTGGATGACGGGTGCGGATCACGCGTTGGTTTCAGACATTGGCGGTACGACAACGGACATTGCCGTGTTGCGTAACGGTCGTCCTGCGATTGATGCAGGGGGTGCCCGTGTTGGCCCGTACCGTACAATGGTTGAGGCGGTGGCTATGCGTACCCATGGTTTGGGTGGCGACAGTGAGGTACATTTCATCAGCGAGGGGTTGCAAGGTGGTGTGACCCTTGGGCCCCGTCGTTTGTTGCCAATTTCATTGTTGGCTATGGACGCGCCAGAGATCGTGCACAGCGCCTTGGACAGTCAATTGCGCAGCACGACACCGGGCGAATATGACGGGCGATTTGTGCGCTGCGTACAGGGGCAAAGCGTTGAGGGTTTAAGTGCGCGGGATGCTGATCTGTTGGAACGGGTTGGCGATACGGTACAGTCCCTTGGTGCCATTCTGAAAAACCGCATTGAACAGGGCGCGTTGAAGCGTCTGGTGGAACGTGGGCTTGTTCAGATTTCTGGCCTAACGCCATCTGATGCAAGTCATATGTTGTTTCGTGTCGATGTGTGGGATCGCGATGCGGCCCAGAAGGCGTTGTTGTTGTTTGGACGTAGGCGCACTGGGTCAGGCAATATGTTGTCCAATGAGCCTAACGTCGTCGCACAGATGATTGTGGATCGGTTGACCCATCAGACTGGATTAGCGCTGTTAGAGACTGCTTTTGCTGAAGAAGACCCAAGTATTGGAAGCGCTGAGGATGTTCTTGCGCGCCACGTTTTGACACAGCGGGGGTTGCAGAAACATCGCGGATTGATGCGTATAGATGTTGGTTTGAACCTGCCTGTCATCGGCCTTGGAGCGTCGGCGGCCAGCTATTATCCAGCCGTGGGTGAGCTGATGGGTAGCGAAATGATCCTGCCCGAACATGCGGGTGTAGCCAACGCTATTGGTGCAGTTGTGGGCCGCGTAACGATGCGGCGCAGCGGTTCAGTGACGTCTCCAAGTGAAGGGCTGTACCGCTTGCATTTGGACACCGGTCTAGAGGATTTTGGTGACGCCGATAGCGCGTTGGCACGGATGGAAACGGTGTTGGGCGAACTTGCAATGGCGGATGCAAAAGCGGCTGGCGCCGATGACATCCAGTTGCGGGTTGAGCGCGATATTCGTAAGGCAGCGGCTGAGGCGCGTGAGGTGTTTGTGGAGGCAACCATCACGGTAGAAGCGGCAGGCCGTCCACGGGTTGCGGACGGCTGATTAGTTTAGTGGGCTTCTGCCCAGTTGGCCCCTTGGCCCGCTTCGACTGTGAGTTTCACATCTAGCTTCACCACGGGATCGGCCGCGTTTTCCATGATGTCTTTGGCCACTTTGATCAGTTCATCAACGGCTTGGTCTTCGACCTCAAACAAGAGCTCATCGTGCACCTGCAAAAGCATTTTGGCTGGTAGATGTGCGATTGCATCTGGCATCTGGACCATCGCGCGGCGGATCACATCGGCGGCTGTCCCTTGGATCGGTGCGTTGATTGCAGCGCGCGCAGCAAAGCCAGCGTGCGGACCCTTGGCAGTTATGTTTGGCGTGTGGATTTTACGTCCGAATAGGGTTTGAACATACCCGTGTTCTTTCGCAAATGCCTTGGTGTCATCCATGTAGGTGCGGATGCCAGGGAAGCGTTCAAAATAACGGGTGATGAACCCTTGGGCTTCGGCACGTGGGATACGTAGGTTACGTGCAAGACCAAAGGCGGAAATTCCGTAGATGACGCCAAAGTTGATTCCTTTGGCTTGGCGGCGGATTTCGGGGGTCATTTCGTCTAGTGGGACATCGAACATTTCTGACGCGGTCATTGCGTGGATGTCGTGTCCATCGGTAAAGGCCTGCTTAAGGGCAGGGATGTTAGCGATATGGGCAAGGATGCGTAATTCGATCTGGGAATAATCGAGGGCGACAAGTGTTTTGCCCGTTTCAGCGATAAACGCCTCGCGAATACGGCGTCCTTCTTCGGATCGAATCGGTATGTTTTGTAGGTTTGGATCGGAGGAGGCCAGACGACCCGTTGACGCGCCTGCGATTAGGTATGACGTATGTACGCGGCCAGTGTCGGCGTTGATGTGATCCTGCAATGCATCGGTGTAGGTTGATTTCAGTTTGGACAATTGGCGCCAGTCCAAAATCATTCGTGGCAATTCATGTTCAGTAGCGAGGTCCTCAAGGACATCTGCACCGGTCGCATAGGCACCAGTCTTGCCCTTTTTGCCGCCCTCTAGGCCCATCTCATCAAACAGGATTTCGCCAAGTTGCTTGGGAGAGCCGACATTGAATTTGCGCCCTACAAGTTCGTAAATACCGTCCTCAAGCCCTGCCATTTTTTGAGCGAAAGCGTTGGACATGCGGGATAGCGTGTCACGATCAACTTTGATGCCGGAGCGTTCCATCGCGGCAAGCACTGATACCAATGGGCGCTCAAGGGTTTCATAGACTTGGGTGACTTGGGTTTGGTGCAATTTCGGTTTGAACAACTTCCATAAACGCAAGGTCACATCGGCGTCTTCAGCCGCATAAGGCACTGCATCTTCCAGTGGCACAGCGTCAAAGGTTTTTGCGCTTTTACCAGTCCCTAATAAGGGTTTTATTGGCAATGGGGTGTGGTTCAAATACCTCTCAGAAAGAGCATCCATACCGTGATTGTGCAAGCCGCCATGCATCGCGTAGGACATCAGCATAGTGTCATCGATCGGGGTCACGGTGATGCTAAGCTGGGCAAATATCTTCATGTCGTACTTCATGTTTTGACCGATTTTGATGATCGATGGGTCGGTCAACATTGGGGTCAAAATGCGCAATGCGTCTTCAAACGGCATTTGGCCTGGGGCCAACGCATCATCAGAGAACAAATCGTCGCCACCAGCGACTTTATGGGCCAGCGGAATGTAACATGCTTGGCCTGGCTCAACGCAAAGAGAGATGCCAACAAGGTCGACAACCATCTCATCCAAACCCGTGGTTTCGGTGTCCACAGCAACATGGCCGCGCGCGTAAATTCGATCGATCCATGTCTGCAGTTGGGCGGCGTTTTCGACTTGTTCGTATTTCGAGTGATCGAAAGATACAGTCTCTAATACAGGGACATCGGAGACTGTTGGGGCAGCGTCCTTGATTTCAGGCGCCTCGGTTCCAAACTGTGCAGCAGCGCGTTTGGTAAGGGTGCGGAACTCCATCTCGGCCAAGAACGGCAACAAGACTTCAGGGTTTGGATCGCGAACCTCAAGGTCCTCAATTGTGAATTCCAAGTCCATTGAGTCATCGAGTTTTACCAGATTTCGAGAGAGGCGAATTTGATCAACGTTGTCGATCAAGGTCTGGCGACGCTTGGGCTGTTTAATTTCGCCAGCGCGTTCGAGCAATGCATCCAGATCGCCGTATTCATTGATCAACAAGGCCGCGGTTTTAATGCCAATACCGGGGGCACCGGGCACGTTGTCTACGCTGTCGCCAGCAAGGGCCTGAACATCGACGACGCGTTCGGGATAGACGCCAAATTTCTCGTGCACACCGTCGCGGTCAATGCGCTTGTTCTTCATTGCGTCAAACATTTCGACGCCGTCACCAACCAATTGCATCATGTCCTTGTCAGAGCTGATGATGGTGCAACGACCGCCGGCCTCACGGGCCTGAACGGAAAGTGTGGCGATGATATCATCGGCCTCGAAACCCTCGATCTCTTTGCAGGCGATGTTAAACGCCTCAGTCGCAGTGCGGGTCAGGGGCATCTGTGGGCGCAGGTCTTCCGGCATCGCCTCGCGGTTGGCTTTGTACTGGTCATACATATCGTTGCGAAAAGTATGGCTGCCCTTGTCGAAGATCACTGCAACGTGTGTTGGGGCGTCTGTGCCCGTGTTGCCCTCAATATATCGGTGCAACATGTTGCAGAAGCCTGCAACTGCACCGATAGGCATACCATCGGATTTACGAGTTAAAGGGGGGAGGGCGTGATAGGCGCGAAAAATGAAAGCCGAGCCATCGATCAAATGAAGATGGCAGCCTTTACCGAATTTTGTGTCGCTCATGGATCATCCCGCTGCTTGTTAGGTGTTGCCTAACATATATCTCGCATTGGGATGGTCTGCGCAATCACGCTATTGAG
>Ga0206126_10002549_pt1 | contig 19575 bp, 16 predicted proteins | sample Helgoland_Spring_5_FD_148621 | JGI IMG/M metagenome (GOLD analysis project Ga0206126, IMG submission 148621) | Pelagic subsurface seawater microbial communities from Kabeltonne, Helgoland, North Sea - Helgoland_Spring_Bloom_20160412_1 | ecosystem: Environmental > Aquatic > Marine > Epipelagic ...
AAAACCGCACTCGCTGACAAACTGAATTTATCACTTACCCCATCTTGGGATAGGCTTCAAAGACTTGAAGAGGCTGGAATCATTGAAAGTTACGGTGCTAAGCTATCTTCATCCTTTTTAAGTAACTTTCATCTTGTCATTACAGAGGTTGAGTTAGAGAGCCACAAGCAGGGCGAGTTCGCTAGATTTGAAGAGGCCATTATGGAGTTTGATGAGGTCCTTTCCTGTTGGTCAGTGGGCGGGAGCCTGGATTATATTCTGAGAGTATTTGTAAAGGATGTGAGTGATTATCAAGACTTCCTTAAGAGAGTTCTAAAGGCAGACATAGGCATGAGGCGTTATTTCAGTTATGCGGTATTAGATACAATCAAGCACACTGATATGATCTCTGAGACCTTAATCAAAAGATCTGATCTAGCAAAATAAGCTGAAAAAGCTATTTAACTAATAGCTTTCTTGGGACAGCTGATAAACATTCTCCGCCATTACTTCCAACACGAATACTTTCAGTCATCTCAAAACCCCAGTCATCGAACCAGATCGCTGGCATAAAATGAAAAGTCATATTTTCTTCAAGTACAGTTTGATCATTTCCACGAAGACTCATCGTCCGCTCACCCCAGTCTGGCGGGTAACTACAGCCGATGGGATATCCACATCGATTATTCTTTTCATAGCCATATTTTTTTAGCGTTGCAGTAAAGTTATCTGATATTTGTGCACAAGTATTACCTGGCTTAAACATTCCAATCGCATTCTCAATGCACTCATTAATCACTTTTTCAATATCAAGGTATTGTTGCGGAGGCGTTCCTAGAAATAAGGTTCTTGAGCAGGGACAGTGATACCTCGCATAGGCAGCTCCAAGCTCTAAGAACATGCCTTCGTTATTTTTTAGTGGCTCATCATTCCAAGTCATGTGACATGCAGCAGCTTCTTCACCTGCACCAATCAATGGCACAAAAGAGGCGTAGTCACCATAGTGACCCTGATGACCCTTGACTCCAGCATGATAGATTTCAGCTACCAAATCATTTTTTCTCATCCCCGGCTCTGCGACCTGCATAACTCTCTCGTAAACCCCTTCAATGACCTTACCAGCCCTTTTCATGTAGGTAATTTCAGTTTCAGATTTAACGGCTCTTTGCCAGTTAACAAGACCCGTATGATCGCTAAATGTTGCATCCGGAAGTGAGCTATATAAAGATTCAGCAGCTCTGGCTGAGAAATAATAATTATCTTTCTCTAAGCCAATTCTTTTATTGGAGAATCCCTTTTCTTTGAGAATTCCAGCAAGATGCTCCATAGGATGTTTCTCAGGGGTCATCACGTAGTCGTCAGGATAAGAGAGAATATTTTTTAATTCTAGATCTGTAGTGAGTTCAGCACCCTTTGCGTCAATCCCTCTGCCATACCAAAAAAGATCACCATTTGTTGAAATAACAACACACTGATGAACATAGAATGACCATCCATCATAGCCTGTCAGCCAGAACATGTTGGCAGGATCATAAACTATGAGAGCATCAACATTTGAGGCATTCATAGATTGCCGAACTTTTAATTGTCTTGCTAGATACTCCTCCTTGCTAAATCTTCTTCTCTCTTTATTCATGACCCCTCCCTTTAAGATATATGTGTAAATGCTTGCTTCAAATCATCTATTAGATCCTCAACATCTTCAATTCCTGTGGAATACCTTACTAGACCTTCAGGAATGCCTGCAGCCTTTCTCTCTTCAGCACTGCACTCCACATGACTTGTCGTCAAAGGAGGGCCGACTACCGTCTCAACACAACCTAAGTTCGCTGCCATATGGGCATATTTGAGTTTGGGTAGAAATTTTTTGATTGACTCCAGACCCCCTTTGACAGAAAAACTAAGCATCCCACCATAGCCACCATTCATTTGAACTTTCGCAATCTGATGGCCAGGATGAGATTCTAATCCTGGGTAGTTTACCTGCTCAACTAGTGGATGGTTTTCAAGGAAATTTGCAATTTTGAGAGCGCTCTCATTCTGCCTCTCAACGCGAAGCTTTAAAGTTTTCATGCCCCTTAGGAGGCTATAGGCATCCATGGGTGCAAGCGTTGCACCATTGATTTCACGGTAGTGATAAACCTTCTTTACTAAATCTTTGTTGCCACATATAACGCCTCCAAGGGCGTCAGCATGACCGCCAAGATACTTAGATGCAGAGTGAAGCGTGATGTCGGCTCCAAGCAGTAAAGGGTTCTGATTAATAGGGGTAGCAAATGTATTGTCAACAACGACAAGTGCCCCCACTTTTTTGGCCACTGCGCTCAGTCTTTTAATGTCCGTTATTTTTATGGTGGGGTTTGTTGGTGTTTCCAGATATAGCAAGGAACAACCTTTAGCTATTTCTGCTTCTATTTGATCATAGTCGCCTGTTTCGCATAGGCTTACAATAATATTAAGTGGGGGTAAGAACTCATTAAAGATAACATTAGTGCCTCCATAGCTGTCCTTGATAGAAACAACTCGGTCTCCTGGCTTTAAAAAGGTGGCCAGCGTATTACTAATGGCGGCCATGCCAGAGGCAAAGCTGGTAGCAGCCTGGGCGCTCTCTAACTCCTTTACCTTGTCCTCAAAAGCACGAACAGTTGGATTCGTATTTCTAGAGTAAATATGTCCTTCAGCCTCCTCTAGGGCGACTTTGTGCCATGTATCAATATCTTTATAAGCAAACGAAACGCTGTGAACAACGGGCACCTGAGTAGAGCGCTCATAAAGCTCATGCTCCTGCTCACCGCTCCAGATACTTTGAGTAGACTTTCCAATTTGTTTTTTATCAAGCATGGCCATTCCTTTAAATTGCATTGAGTTTAAATAAAAATATATTTTTATTCTATTTTCAAGGCAGCGCTTTAAAAGCCTTTATCTTGATAAATTTGATTATACATCGAGATCGAATCGTTTGACAATCATCAAAATGTCGACAGTTAAAAAAAACATCATTAAATATTTTTTTCTGATATATTGCGATTTATTTATGCATCATCACATTTATATTCCATGAGCATCTCTTCGTCAGATTACAGTAATGCAAATGATTCTGGAGTTTTAAAATCCAACTTCATCTGTGTTCTTTCAATAATCTTTTATGCCATGGGGTTTCCTGCTGCAGAGTACTTATTGGATGACTGGGACGTGGTAAGCATTATTGCAGCCCGAAATACATCAGCATTTGTTTTAATATTTTTTATTTGGATTTTATATGAGGGGTTTCAAGAAGTAAGAGTTGCTAAATGGATTAAGGGCTTTTGGATTGGCGCTATTGGTTTTGGAGTAGGTTCTTTTTTTGTACTTTTACTACAGTCATTAACCACTCCTGTCATTGCGGCACTAATGGTTGCAACTATGCCAGTTGCAGCAGTCACTTTAGAGATATTTTTAGATGGAAGAAAGATGACGAAATGGTTTTTATTTGGAGTAGTTTTGGTTTTGATAGGGGGGTTCATTGCATCTGGTGCAAATTTAAAAAGTGATAATATCGGTTTTGCTTCATTTCTTGGAATTACTGGAGTAGGATTATTTGCATGGGGCTCCAGAGCAACTGTTAAAAATCTTCCGGGAATGTCTCTTCTTGGTCAAGTTGCTGTAACTACTTCAGGCATGGTTGGCTCAGCAATCTTAGTATATTTTATAAGTAGAATTTTTTTTGATATCACTGAATCTCCATCTCAAATAACATATGAACACTTGGGACTCCTGCTTATCTATGCGTGTCTTGCCATAGGAATTTCTCAAATCTTATGGCTTAAGAGTGTTGCCCATCTTGGAATTGGATTGTCATCATTTCATCTAAATGCAGCTCCATTTTATGTAATGTTAATGCTTTTTCTTCTTGGTAAAAATTGGGTTTGGCATCAGGCTTTGGGCGCAGTTATTGTTATTATTGGAGTAATAATAGCCCAGAGAAAATCAATAAATAACAAAGCTGAATTTTTAGAATTACCTTAATTCTGCAAGAATTGCCCTATCAACCTTATTGAGATCAGTAAATGTTCTAACACTTTTAAAAGATTCTTTCATTAAATCTACAATTCGATCTTTCTGATCATAGCCATGCTCTAATAGCAGAAGGCCGCCTGTATTGAGGTATTGAGGCGATTGTGAAATGATTAACCTAATATCCTCAAGCCCATCATTACCAGATACGAGCGCCTCCATTGGCTCGAAACGAAGGTCTTTTAGATGAGGGTCTTTTTTGCTGATATAGGGTGGGTTACTTACAATGAAGTCAAACTTTTTCTTGGGTAAGGGCTCAAACCAACTTCCGCAATAAAAATCAATTGGGCTCTTAGCATTCAATTTAGCAACAGACAATGCTTCAGAAGATTGATCACAAGCTGAAACCTCCCATTTGGGACGATGATTTGACAACGTTATGGCAATAATTCCACTACCAGTTCCCAAGTCTAATACTTTTATTTTTTTTTCTGAATCTAGATTATCAATTGCAATATCAATTAGTAGTTCTGTTTCAGGTCTGGGTATAAGTGTTGAAGGAGATACCAAAAATTCATTATCATAGAAGCCTTGAGAGCCTTTGATATAAGCAAATGGTTTGCCATCCTTCCTCTGATCAACAAGACTTAAAAACTTTATAAATTCAGAGCTATTGATTTCATAGTCTAGGTTAGCAAATAACTGCTCTTGAGTTTTGTTAATCGCTAGGCCTAATAGTTTTGATGCATCTTCGACATCTTCTCTTAAAAGCTTTTTAATCAATCTTTCAGAGTTCATTTGTATTAATTTATTGAATATTTGCTCTTTTAATATTATATCTTCAATCGAGTTTTTAGAATTATTTAATGAACTATGGGATGATAGTCCTCATAGCATTATTGAGATAAATAAGTGACATGTTGAACTTAGTCTTATTTGAACCAGAAATACCTAACAATACTGGCAGTCTTATTAGATTATCTGCCAATATGGGCGCTAATCTACACCTTATAAAGCCTTATGGATTTGAAATTACTGATAAACGATTAAGACGCGCTGGTCTTGATTATAAAGAATTAGCAAATGTCTATGAGTATGAAAATTTTGATGATTATCTGGATAAAGCCGCGCCATCAAAAATCTACATAGTTAGTACTAAAGTAAAGACCAGCTATGCTGATGTTAAATACTTTAGGGACGATTCCTTTCTCTTTGGATCTGAGACTAAAGGACTCCCAAAAGAAATCATGGATGAATATGATGGCATTACACTTCCAATGCAAAAAGGATCAAGGAGCTTAAATCTTGCTAATTGTGTATCAATAGTTGCTTATGAAGCTTGGCGACAGCTTGGTTTTTCTATTTCTAAATAAGAATAATTTAGTTGAGTGATAAGCATTTATATTAGTTATATTATTAATTATTTTTCTATTACTATTAAATATTCAAAGAACAAAAAATTATTTTTTGGTAATAACTAATTGTAAAAATCACTTACAATTTCAAAATGAAAAATATTCCTGAATTTACTGAAGCCATTGAAGAGTGGACACATTTCTTTATCCCACTTGCTGATGGCATAAAACTTGCAGCACGTGCTTGGCTTCCAATCAATGCCATTGAGCAACCAGTGCCAGCTATTTTAGAATATATTCCCTATCGAAAACGAGATGGTACAGCTATTCGAGATGAGCAAATGCACCCGTATTGGGCTGCTTTTGGTTATGCATGTGTAAGAGTAGATATTCGTGGAAGTGGTGAATCTGATGGCTTGTTACTTGATGAATATTTACAACAAGAGTTAGATGATGCTGTTGAAGTAATTGGCTGGCTTGAAAATCAAGATTGGTGTAGTGGCAAGGTTGGTATGATGGGAAAATCTTGGGGTGGTTTTAACTGCTTACAGGTCGCAGCTTTGAGGCCATCAGCATTAAAGGCAATCATAACTGTTTGTTCCACAGATGACAGGTATGCAGATGATATTCATTACCGTGGAGGAGCTTTATTAATAGAAAATTTTAGCTGGGCTTCAACAATCTCTGGTTATATGGCAAAGTCCCCAGATCCATTATTACTGCCTGAGACATGGCGTGAGCATTGGCTAGAACGATTGCAAAACATGCCATTCTTTGCAAAAAATTGGCTAGAACATACCTACAAAGATGCATATTGGAGACATGGTTCCATTAATGAAGATTACTCTGCAATTGAGGCTGCAGTATATTGTGTGGGTGGTTGGGGTGATGCCTATTCAGTTGCGATTCCACGAATGATTCAAGGTTTAACTAGCCCAAAAAAAGCACTCATTGGCCCTTGGGCTCATAAATATCCAAATTTTGCATCTCCTAAACCAGAGATGGATTTTTTAGCTGAGGCTAAACGCTGGTGGGATTATTGGCTTAAGGATGTCAACAATGGCATTATGGATGAAGCAGTTATTGCCGCCTATATTCAAGACTCTGTTCCACCTCAAGCGAGCTATGAAGAAAGACCGGGACTCTGGGTAGAGGGAAATCAGTGGCCAATTCAAAGTGAAACAATTAACTTTAATCTAAGTTCTACCGGCCAACTAACTGATGTCAAAACAAAGGGTACAGTTTCTGTACAAAGTCCTCTAACTACTGGTTCAGCAAGTGGCGAATATTGTGTAATTTGGTGTGGACCTGATTTTCCAACAGATCAACGCCAAGATGATATTAATAGCATATGCTTTGATACAGAATCACTTGAAAATCCCATTTCTATACTGGGAGCTAGTGAATTAAAGTTAGCTATCACAAGTGATCAGGATTGTGGTCAAGTAGTTGTTCGCCTTTGTGATGTTTCTCCCAGTGGAAGTAGTAAAAGAATTAGTTATGGTGTTCTCAATCTTGCTATGCGAAATGGTTTAGATTGTCCAAAGATAGTAGTGCCTGGTGAAGTAATGGATGTTTCCATTAAATTCGATGATACAGGTTATGAAATTCCTGCTGGACACAAACTTCGTTTAGCAGTTTCAACTGCTTATTTCCCCTTAATTTGGCCTGCACCAAAAAAGGCAAAGTTGACGTTAGATCTAGCATTTTCATATTTAACTGTTCCTTGTCATGATCGAACTGAAACTTTACTTCGAGATTTAGGTCAGGGGTATGTTTGTCCAGTTAAAAAAACAAAAAAAATAAGGCCAGAAAAGCATGACCGTTTAGTCCAAATAGATGCAAGAGATGGTCTTGTTACTACGAAAATTAATGATGATTTTGGTAAGTATACATTCTTGGAGCACAATTTGACTGTTGGTGAATCCTGTAAAGAGATACACAGTATATTGCCTGATGATCCATGCTCAGCTATGAGTGATTGCAGTTGGCATGCTCAGCAATCTCGACCTGGTTGGAATGTTGATATTTATAGTGAGCTCAAGGTAACTTGTGATGAAGAGTATTTCTATTTGAATCGAATTATCAAGGCCATAGAAAATGGTGTTCAAGTTCATCAATCCGAATCGCAAGAAAAGCTACCAAGGGGTTTTTCTTGAGTGAGTCAAATTTTTAAATACTGGCAAACTTAAATAATATAATTCTTTAGGATTAGTAGTATAGTTCTAATAGATAAAACTAGAAGATGAATAAAGAAAAAGAGATCGAAAGTTTTCGAAGTTTTGAGCACGTCTGGATTGATATGCCTGATGGCGTTCGACTAAAGCATCATGGGATAATCAAATCGTGAAGACTCGTAAATGGAATCTCAACATCCCCAGAAAATATACATAGGCGAATCTGCTTATTTTCATCATAAAGTGCGTCATTCTCTTCGCAATTGCGAAATTGAAAAATCAAATTTGATACTGTAGTATATCTTTCTCACACAATATGAATAGAATTTGATTATGAAGATTGTATTAGCAATGATGCAGCATGAAACGAATACGTTTTCACTATTACCAACAGATTTAGATGCTTTTAGCAGAGTTATTGGATTGAAGAAACCGCCTTCAGGTACTCAAGCTATTGAATTATATGGTGATGCCGATATGGCGTTTGCAGGATTACTCGATACAGTTCGCTCATATGAAGTTGAATATGAAGTTCCTATTGCGGCGTATTCTGAGCCTAGCGGAATTGTTAATGATGATGCATTTAATTTCATTTGCAATAAAATTTGTAATGCTGTTAAAAATGGCTGTGATGCTGTCTTATTAGACTTACATGGGGCAATGGTCACTGAGAGTTATGATGATGGAGAGGGTGAATTATTACGTCGTATTCGAAAAACTGCTCCCAATATACCAATTGCCGTTGCATTAGACTTTCATGCTAACGTTACTTTAACCATGGTAGAAAACTGTAATGTCATTGATGGCTATCGAACCTACCCACATATTGACATGAGAGAGACTGGTAGGAGGGCTGCGCAGACTTTACTGTATTGTCTGGATAAAGGTATGGAAACTAAAATTTGCTGGCAGCCACTTCCGATGATGGTGCATATGATGATGCAAGCAACTTGGCATCAGCCCATGAAAGATATTATGGAATTAGCAATTCAAGGAGTTAATAATAGCGATATTCTCAATGCATCAGTTTTTGGTGGTTTTGCTTATGCTGATATTCCCCATGTTTCTTTGAGCGTGTTAACTGTTGAATCAGTTGATAGTAGTTTTGGGAAGGATTTAGTGAGTCAAGTCTGTGCTATGGCTTGGGAGCGTCGTTATGATTTTATCTATAAACCATTGCCATTATCTGAATCCATTGAAAAAGCTAAAAAAAATTACTCTTATCCAGTGCTAATTGTTGATCATGGAGATAATACTGGCTCCGGAGGAAGTGCTGACGATATGAGTGTTTTAGCTGAAATGTTGAGACAGGGGCTATCTGGAATTATTGTTGCACCAATCCGTGACCCAGAGGCAGTTGATCAATTAATCAATTGTGGAGAAGGCAATGAGACGACTCTAACAGTTGGCGGTAAATATTCTGTACCCTCTATCAATCAAATTGGACGTGGTCTCAATTGTACGGGTATTGTTAAAAAAATTACTGATGGTTGTTTTACAATTACATCACCAGTTCAAACGGGTCTCAAGGTTTGTCTGGGCCGGACTGTTGTTTTTGATATTGGTTCAGCAACAATTGTAATAACTGAGGAGGGATGGGAGCCATATGGGCCAGAACTTTTTATGCATGGAGGGTTAATTCCAGAAGAAAGTCAGTTTATGTTGATTAAATCTCGTGTCCATTTCAGGGCTGGGTTTGAATCAGTTACTAATAACATTATTATGGCAGCAGGTCCTGGTGTCTGTAGTTCAGATTACTCTCAGTTTAATTTTTCTCGACTTCCAAAACCAATGTTTCCATTTGACAAAAAAATGAATTTAATAATATAATCTCTTACAATAAGTGAAGCATAGTGAAGCACTTTTTTTATTATTCTGCTTCATCTATTTCAATAATGCGAAATTATAAAATTATCTAGATTGGTGTATTATTAAATTGTAACAAAAAAGTCAATTCTTGAAATCTTAGTCTAGATGATATAAGCTATTGATTATAGAGCATATTAATTTATGGTCTTTAAAGATTTATTTTTCAAAAAAAAGGAGAAAAAATGAAAATTAAAACAGTATTAATTGCTCTATTTATGAGTGTATTTGGGCTTTCCAGCTTGTCTGCTTTCGCAGCGGATGCTGTTAAAGTTAGAGCTTACGCTGATCTCAAAAGTCTTGATCCTGCTTTTTCAGGTGGTGTTTTTGATGAGGAGATTCAAAGTCTTATTTATAGTAAGCTTATTCAATATAAACCTGGCAGAGAATGGGGTTATGTTTTAGATGCAGCTGAGTCAATCGAGCAGACTAGTCCAACTACAATCGATTTTAAATTAAAAGAAGGCATTATGTTCACCAATGGTTTTGGTGAAATGACTGCTGAAGATGTAAAGTATTCTTATGAGCGTATTGTGGATAGTGAAGTTGGATCTACTAACTCACCTGATTGGGGCCCGCTTAAAGAAGTAGTTGTTAATAGTAAATATGAGGGCACAATTGTGTTTGATGAGCCTTATCCACCAGCTTGGACTATTGCTTTGCCATATATTGTAGGCAATATTGTTAGTAAAAAAGCCTGGGAATCTGTAGACGGTAAAGTAGGTACTTCAACACCTAGTGTTTCAGGACCTTATTTATTTAAAGAGTGGCAACCGAAGCAAAAAACTATTTTTGTAAGGAATCCTGAATGGCATGGTGGAGAAGCATCACTTGATGAAATTCATATTATCCCAATAGATGATGAAAATACAGCTCAATTGGCATTTGAAGCGGGTGATATTCACTATACTCGCGTTCCTATGAGCTCAGTAGCTAATCTGAAAGATTCACCACCAGCAAACTCAATGGTTGAAGAATATCCATCACTTTACTATGTTTGGGTCGGAATGAATGTTGAAAATGAACTCTTATCTAATCAGAACTTGAGAAAGGCGATTCAACATGCTATTGATGTGCCATCAATTATGCAAGCTTCTTACTTTGGTGCAGCAGTTCCATCGACTGGAATTATTGCCCCAGGTCTAACTGGCCATCGAGCTGAAAGTCTTGTGGCTCCTGAGGCTAATGTTGCCAGGGCTAAGGAATACCTAGATGCTTCCGGACTATCAGGGAATATTAGGGTAACACTAGATATTTTAAATAAGGCAGCCAATGTGACTACTGCTCAAGTAATTCAGGCGAACCTTGCACAGGTTGGCATTACACTTGATATCAATTTGCATGAATCTGGTGCTTTCTGGTCACTTGGAGATGACACTGCAGGAGATCGATATAAGGATATTCAGTTAATCCTTAATCGCTACTCAATGGGGCCTGATCCTTCATATGCTACAGCGTGGTTTGTTACCTCGCAAAAAGGTGTTTGGAACTGGGAACGTTATAGTGATGCTGCATTTGATACGTTAGAAGCTGCAGCAAAGTCAGAGGTCGATAATAATAAGCGTGACCAAATGTATCAGCGTATGCAGGATATGATGGAGAACAGTGGAGCATATCGCTTTTTAACTCATGAGGCGACACCTGTTATTTATAGTAAGTCAATTAGCCCTGCATTCAGGCCTGACGGACTTCCACTTTTCCGATATTTTTCTAGTAACTAGTAAGTCTACTTGGAAGGCCTGAATCCTCAGGCCTTCCTTATTTCTTAAAAATCAATAGAATTAAAAAGAGTTAATAAAAGAAACTTCAGTATAGTCTTAAGTTCAAATCAAGAGATTTTTTATAATTAATTTCATTTTCTTTTACTCGGAGCTAAATTAGATAAATACTGTGTTATTTTATTTTATAAAACGAATCTTTCTTGGTATTTTGATCATTGGAGTGGCCATGACTCTAATGTTTTGTATGATTCATCTTGTACCAGGTGATCCAGCCAGAATTATGCTTGGTCCGAGGGCAACTCCAGAAATGATAGCTGATATTTCAATTCGGATGGGTCTTGACCAGCCCTTAGTCATTCAACTCATTAAGTTTTTAGGTAATATTCTTAAAGGTGACTTGGGTGTTGATGTTTTATCTAGTCGACCGGTAGCAGAAATTGTTTTTGGTCAATTACCTTATACACTTTGGCTTATTTTCAGTGCCATTTTTGGTGCAATGCTTATTGGAATACCTCTTGGTTGTTACTCAGCCTTGCATCGCAACACATTCGCAGATCGAGTTACTGGTGTTATTTCTGTCGCTTGCATTACTGCACCTTCATTTGTTGTTGCATTGTATTCATTGCTTATTTTTGCCGTTACTCTTAAGTGGTTCCCTGCAATAGGTGCGGGAGAAAAAGGAGATTTCTTTGACCAGGCAGCTCATCTTGTCTTGCCAGCATTTGCAATTGGTATATCTTGGGTTGGCTATTTATCTCGCTTAGTTCGTGCATCGATGCTTGAAGTGTTAGGTGAAAATCATATCCGAACAGCCAGAGCATATGGGTTAACTGAGTTTACTATTGTTTATCGTTATGCTTTAAAGATTGCGATATTACCAACAATTACAGTTATTGGAGTAGGCATGGGCTTTCTAATATCAGCTGCAGTATTAACTGAAGTTGTGTTTGCTCGTCCTGGCCTCGGTAAGTTAATTATTGAATCCATTACAACCCGAAATTATCCTGTAGTAATGGGGTCCGTATTTATCAGTACAGGTTTGTTTGTCATTAGTACAACAATATCAGATCTAGTAAACGCTTCGTTAGATCCTCGAATCAGAGATAACTTGTAAGGTGGTTATGAAAGGTGTAATCAAAAAAATATCTTCAGATCCACTTGGATTAATTGGACTATGCTTAGTTACCTTAATGGTAATCAGTGCATTAGGTGCGCCAATATTTGCTCCTTATGATCCAATTCAACTTAATATCATGGAACGTCTTCAAGGGCCATCAGTTAATCACCTGCTGGGCACTGATCAGCTTGGGAGGGACTTATTTTCAAGAGTACTATTTGGTGGTCAGGTAGCTTTAAAGGTTGCATTTCTAACAATTGGATTAGCTCTAATTGTGGGAATCGTACTAGGATTGATTGCTGGTTACGGCCCAGCTTGGCTTGATAATTCTATTATGCTTTTATTTGATACTATTCGTTCAGTTCCTACTATTATGTTAGCACTAGCTGCAGTTACAGTGGTAGGACCCTCTATAACTACGGTAATTTTTGTAGTTGCTGTGAGTTCAATACCAAATTATGGTCGTATTGTTCGAACTCAAACACTGACTCTTAAATCGAAGGACTTTGTCAAGGCAGAAAAGCTAATGGGTGCATCGTTACTAAGAATCCTATCAATACATTTATTGCCAAATATCCTTGGCCCACTTCTCATTCTCGCATCAATGGATATCCCAACCGTTATTGCATTAGAGGCAGGTTTGAGTTTTCTTGGTATGGGTGTTAAACCGCCAACACCTTCCTGGGGTAGTATTCTGAATGATGGCTTCACTTTAATTAGAAATACGCCTTGGCCTATTATTGCCGGTTCGATTCCATTAGTTTTAGCCACACTTGGCTTTACTTTTCTTGGTGAATCATTGCGTGATTTGCTCGACCCCAAGCTTAGAAAATTATTATGAGTGATAACATTCTAAAAATTCGTGATTTGTCGGTTAATTATCAAACTGATCGAGGCAAATTGAAAGCCTTAAGAAATATTGATCTTGATATATCAAGGGGTTCAATTGTTGGTGTAGTTGGTGAGAGTGGTTGTGGGAAGTCCACTTTGATTACGTCAATTATTCGCCAGCTTGATTCTAATGCTGATATTCCTAATGGCTCAATTGAGTTTGAAAAACAGGATCTTCTGAAGCTTTCACTGGATAAAATGCGCAATATTTCTGGCACTCAGCTTTCAATTGTATTTCAGGACCCAATGTCTACACTAAATCCAGTGCTATCAATTGGTCGTCAGATGATGGATATTCAGTATCGAGATAAGACTAGTAAGAAGATAAAAAAACAACGCTCTATTGATATGCTGAACAAAGTAGGCATACCAGATCCTCAGAGCCAGCTAAAGCAATACCCTCATGAGTTATCAGGAGGGATGCAGCAGCGTGTATCGATTGCTATGGCATTGCAGGCTGGACCATCTCTACTAATTGCAGACGAACCCACCACTGCACTTGATGCGACTCTCGAGGTTCAGATACTTAAATTGTTAAAAGAGCTTCAGGAGGAAATGGGTTGCTCAATATTATTCGTTTCCCACCACCTTGGAGTAATAGCTGAACTATGTGATCATGTAATAGTTATGTATGCGGGTGAGATTGTTGAGCAGGGGAGTACTTATGAAATATTCAATAATCCAGCTCATCCGTATACAGTTAAATTATTAGAATGTGACCCTGCTAGTATTTCAAAAAAACAACGCTTGTTGCCTTCAATTCCTGGAGAAATACCGGATCTAACAAATTTATCTGGAGGTTGTATATTTAAAAACCGTTGTGATCAATCTATAGATCGCTGTGATAAACAAACTCCAAAATGGAATGAGTTTTCAAACAATCATTATGTTAGTTGTCACTTGATAGAATCATGAACAACATACTTTCAATTAAGAATCTTCGTGTTCGCTTTAGAGCTAAGTCAACATTGCAGGGAATGCTTCAGAAAATAGATGATCCATTCATTGATGCAGTCAGAAAGGTTTCATTAGATATTAAGCAGGGAGAAACCTTTACCCTGGTTGGTGAGAGTGGTTCGGGGAAATCAACCTTAGCTTTAGCTACTGCTGGCTTACTTACTGCTAAAGAAGGCCAAATTAAGTTTATGAATGAAGATGTGACCAATATGACACCATCGCAAATAATGGCTTATCGAAAAAAAATTTCATTTATTTGGCAAAATTCAATCGGCTCACTTAGTCCAAGGATGAGTGTAGGCTCTTTAATAACTGAAGGTTATAAAATACATAACCTTAAAGATCGAGATCTAAAAATGGAGGCAGATCGATTACTAAAACTGGTTGGATTGCCCACAAATATTAAAGAGCGTTATGCCCATGAACTAAGTGGTGGCCAAGCTCGTCGTGTTGGCGTTGCAAGAGCTATAGCGCTTGATCCTAAGCTAATTATTGCTGATGAGCCAACAGCAGGTCTTGATGTTTCAGTGCAAGGTGAGATATTGAACTTACTTAACAAGCTGAGGGATGACTTAGGAGTCAGTTTGTTTGTCATTACTCATAATTTAAATATTGTAAGACATATCTCTGATAGAACTGCGGTAATGTATCTAGGTCGATTTGTCGAACAAGGTAAAACAGACGATATCTTTGCAAAGCCTAGACATCCATATACCCTAGCATTATTATCTGCAAATCTAACACCTTATCAAGAAACAAGTTTAGAAAATAGAATCGAGCTTGCAGGCGAGGTTCCTAGCCTAATGGATCGTCCGAATGGATGTGAGTTTCATACAAGATGTCCGTTTTCTAGCAAACATTGTGATAATGAGTTTCCACCAATTCATACTTTTGATAATCATCAAATTTTGACCTGTCACTACCCTCTAAATTAGGAGTTAAATATGGGAGTAATTCATTCAAATCATTTTTGGATACCGATGCCAGATGGCACTAAACTTGGCGCTAAACTATGGACGCCAGATGGAAAAGACTCTTACCCAGCAATCCTTGAGTATATTCCATATCGAAAAGACGATTCCACGGTTATACGGGATTCGAATACAATTGCTCATTTTGCTAAACACGGGTATGCCTGTATCCGAGTTGATATGCGCGGTTCTGGAAGCTCAGATGGCTTTAAAGACGATGAATATACTGATCAGGAAATAGATGATGGTGTAGCTGTTATCGATTGGATTGCTAGTCAGTCCTGGTGTAATGGTAAGGTCGGTACTATGGGTATCTCATGGGGTGGAATTACAGGATTACAACTTGCTCAGCGATCTCCTAAAGCACTTAAAACAATTATCACATTAGGATCAACTGACCAGCGTTATTATGACGATGGTAGTTATTATATGGGCTGCATGGTAGGTCAAACTATAGGCTGGGGAGCGATTATGTTTGGATTTAATTCTCGACCTCCAGATCCTGAACTAGTTGGTGATAATTGGCAAACACTCTGGCATGAGCGACTTGAAAAAACACCACACTATCTTGAACGTTGGCTTAAACATCAACATAATAATGAGTATTGGCTGAACAACTCGGTAGATGTTAATTATTCTAAGATCAAAATACCAGTTTATGCCATAAGTGGACATGCAGATTGCTGGCCAAATACTGTACCTCGGTTGTTGAAGAATCTTGATGTGCCAACTCGTGGCTTACAAGGTCCATGGTGTCATCGGTATCCACACCTTGGGATACCTGGGCCGACTGTGGATTTTCTTTCAGATGCGGTTCGTTGGTTTGATCACTGGTTAAAAGAAAAAGAAACTGGAGTGATGGATGAGGCTAAGTACCAAGTTTTTTTACAAGATAGTGTTAAACCAAAAACTTATTATGATAGTCGACCTGGCCGTTGGATTGGTCTATCGAGTTGGCCATCAGAACAAGTTGAAACAAAGTGCTTCTATTTAAATCAAGAGGGTTTATCTTTTAAAAAAATACCCAACCAAGCAATGAAAATTTTATCACCGCAAACGGTAGGTCAATTTTCAGGTGAATATATGCCTTGGTTTGCATTTGGAGTGGCTGAAGAATTACCTGGTAATCAGAATATCGAGGACTCCGGATCACTAGTTTTTGATACTGAACCTCTTGAGCTTCCTTTGGAAATTCTTGGCAATCCTTCTCTTGCCTTGCATTTGAGTAGCGATCAATCACAAGGACTTGTTGCAGTTAGGCTTTGTGATCTTTGGCCTGACGGTTCAAGTACACTTATTACTCGTGGTATTTTGAACTTGTCTCAGCGAAATGGAAAATCAAATCCTGAAGCAATGATTCCAGGGCAAGTTGAAGAAGTTATAGTTGAGTTGAACCATGTTGGTTACATCGTACCCAAAGGACATAAGCTTCGACTATCTATCTCTACGAGTTACTGGCCCATTGCTTGGCCTGCTCCAACTAACACTTGCTTAACGATTTATTCAAACTTAAGCTTATTAAAACTGCCAGTTCTTGGAAAAAATGTGTCTACTGAGGTAATTAAAGAATTCACTAAAAATAATTTACCTGAAGAGGACCCCACAATAACCATTCAAGAATTTAACCAAAATCGTCAATCTAGCTTTGATGCAAAGAGGAATGTGAATGTAATGGAAATAAAAGCTGATAATGGAAAAATTAGAATTAAAGAGAGTGGAATGGAAATGGGATCAAAGTCTCTACATCGTTTTAGTATTAGTGAGTCTGACCCCCTGTCAGCTTGTGCTGAATATGAATGGGAATGGGAGTATGGGCGCGGTAATTGGCAAACAAAAACGCATACCTATACTAAAATCACTTCAGACTTAAATCATTTTTACCTGCATGCAGTTTTGATTGCGTGGGAGGATAATAAGCAGGTATTTAAAAAGGTTTGGGATGAGCAATTTAAAAGAGATCATTTTTAGTTTTATAGATTTTTGCATTTCTTTTTGATGATTTTTAAATCACACATAATCTAATTTGAATTCTGAATTGTATAGTGTTATTCTATGTTGTTTAATCAGCAGATAAGTAAGTCATGGCAAATGAAAATTTTTCTACAAATTTACGCTCAATTTGTAATGAACAAATTTCGGTTGCTCATGTTTGTCGAAAGATGGAGATTAATCGACAGCAATTCAATAAGTATTTAAGTGGTCAAATATATCCTTCAAAGCATAACTTAAATAAAATTTGTAAATATTTCCAATTTTCGGCAGAAGAGCTGAATCTAGAATCAGGGCAATTCGCCCAGATTACTCCTAAAAATCTTCAGTCAGAGCCACATTCTGAGAGGAGTGAGTTAGAAAACATTATTGATTCAATACCCAGTGAGAATAAGAGTTTATCCCGCTATGAAGGTTATTATTTCAATCACTTTCTTTCGTCTGGATTTCCTGGCTATCTAATTAGAAGCCTGATTCATATCTATCAATATAAGAATAAGTTTTACTCAACCAGTATTGAGCATCTATGGGACAAAGAAAATGGTGACACTCAACGAAATCGATTTAAATACAAAGGAGCTGTATTTTATCTCGCTGATCGAATCTTTATTACTGAACTTGAAACACTCACTAATAACGTTATTCATCACACCATCTTATGCCCTAGCTATAGAAATATTATAGACTCGCTATCAGGCATCTCAATGGGCGTAGGAAGCAGAAACTCACATATGCCTGCTGCAACTAGAGTTGAATACGTCTATTTAGGCAAGCAGATCAATATCAGAGAAACATTGGGGAATTGTGGCTTATTTAAATTAAATACCAAGTTGGTTGATTCTAATATCATAGCGAGAATCAATAATGAAATTAGTGATTCCGAATTTATGTTAAGGGCTTACGATACCTAGGACTCTATTATTTAAGCTTGATTAGTTGATAAGCATTATTAAAATCTTTAATTGAAACTACATTTTTACCAGCTAGCTGAACCCTTTTTAAGCTTAGTATTCCAACACCAGTTGCAATATGACAAACCTCTTTATTTTGCTCAATGACTGTACCTGGAGGCTTAGAAGTTTCAATAGGTATCACTTCAGCTTCAATAATTCTTAGGACTTTTTCTTTAAATTCATTAGCTTCTGCATTGCTTTGTGCAATAGGTCGAGGATTAAAGGCTCTAATCATCTGGTTAATATTTTCCGCACTCTGATTCCATTCAATTTGTGCCTCAGCCTTTAAAATCTTTTTTGCATAGGTTGCTTTTGAGTGCTCTTGAATCTTAGCGTCTAGTTCTGAAAGACAATCAATTGCCTCAACTATAAGTTCAGCGCCCATCATTGATAAAGAAGCTGTCAGCGAGCCTGATGTCTCAAACTTTGAAATAGACTGCTTTCTTGTCAAAAGAACATCTCCAGTATCAAGACCTTCGTTCATTTGCATTATGGAAATTCCAGTTTCTTGGTCGCCTGATTGAATTGACCTCTCAATTGGCGCTGCCCCTCTCCATCGAGGAAGAAGCGAAGCATGAATATTTAAACATCCTAGTTTAGGTAATTCTAGTACATCTTTGGACAAAATCTGGCCATAAGCTGCAACAACTATTAAATCTGGCTTAAGGGAGGTAAGCTTTTTGAGGTTTTGTTCATTACTAAAATTTTCAGGCTGAATCACTTCTAAGTTACTCTCAAGGGCATAGAGCTTAACTGGGCAAGGAGTTAAGACTTTTCCTCTTCCTTTAGGTCTATCTGGCTGACAATAAACAGCGATAATCTCATGATTAGAATTGTGAAGGTGAGATAGTGCTTTGACCGCAAAATTGGGCGTACCTGCGAAAACTATGCGCATTACTTTATAGCGTTGCGACCAGCTTTAATGGCAATCAAGATTTGCTCAGGAGAGGTTCCACCTATATGATTACGTGATCGAATAGACCCCTCTAGTGAAATCACTTCAAATACATCATTTTCGATAGATGTATCAAATTCTTTTAACTCATTTAAAGTAAATTCACTTAGATCTTTATTTTCTTTGATTCCAAAGGCAACAGCTTTACCGACAACATCATGAGCATCCCTAAAGGCCAAACCTTTTCTAACAAGATAGTCTGCCAGATCGGTAGCAGTGGTGTACCCCTTAATTGCTGATTGATACATATTATCCTTATTGGCTTTAATTGTAGGCACCATTTCAGAAAAAATACGGAGGCAAGAGTAGATTGTTTCTACGCTATCAAAGAGCGGCTCTTTGTCTTCTTGATTATCTTTATTGTAAGCTAATGGTTGGCCCTTCATCAAAGTAAGAAGAGCAATCAAATTACCATTAACCCTTCCTGTTTTTCCTCGAACCAGCTCTGGCACATCTGGATTTTTCTTTTGGGGCATAATCGATGAGCCCGTACAAAAACTATCAGGAAGAGCAATAAATTCAAACTGAGCGCTAGACCAAAGAATGAGTTCCTCGGAAAACCTAGAGAGATGCATCATGATGAGGCTCGCATTTGAGGCAAACTCAATTGCAAAGTCACGGTCACTAACGGCGTCTAAAGAGTTCAAGCTG
>Ga0206126_10002556_pt1 | contig 19529 bp, 13 predicted proteins | sample Helgoland_Spring_5_FD_148621 | JGI IMG/M metagenome (GOLD analysis project Ga0206126, IMG submission 148621) | Pelagic subsurface seawater microbial communities from Kabeltonne, Helgoland, North Sea - Helgoland_Spring_Bloom_20160412_1 | ecosystem: Environmental > Aquatic > Marine > Epipelagic ...
TATTGGAAATGGCTAAGGACGAAGGGCCAGTGCCCACCGACCATTGCGTGCGGTCGATCGTAAAGGTCGCAACCCATTCACTGTTTGTACGTTGAACGACGCGAACACTTATAGGATGTGTTTCATCACGCAAGGTAAGGCCTCCTTGCATGTCGTAGGTAGTTTCATCACCTATTTTCCCCACAAAATCAATTTTATCCGCTGTAAAACAAATAGTTGGGAATCGGTCCACGTCAAGATACTCTTGCTTTTCCTTCACATTCTTATCCCGCGCGGCGATAGAGGTTTTAAACGTGTTGGCAGGTAGGCATGCTTCGAAAGAAGTCAACATGCCCGAATTCATCAACGCCTGACCTTGAACGTCTGAAAAACTACCCTCCACCGTGTTCAGCAGAAACTCATTTATTTCAAAGGAAACTGTTCCGCTAAGTTGCTTTTCAATGGGCTGCGCCACGAGTGCGAAAGAATAGAAAAGGAGGCAGGCAAGGAGTAAATTACGAATCATCTTAGAGGAAATTATTAAAACCATGCTCCCTTAACAACTCAAGACGGGGTCCATGTTCAATAAATTCCAAAGGAAGTTTGTGTGTGATGCATTTTCCGGGGTGGTCCAATTCAGCCATGAGTGCACTCACCGCACCTGCTAATCCCCCAAATCCTGTGCTTTCTTCAAAAACGTGTATTTCTTCAAAATCGGACAAAATCGAGCCAAAATCAGCAGAAAACGGCCAATTTTGCCCCAAATGAAGGTGATTTTGACCTTTTTTCATTACATCTGAAAGTGCACCCGTACTTATCCAAAGGCTCGATCCTCCTGATTTCTGCAACCATTCGTAGGATACAAAATCCTTTGGTGTTCCCCCTTCCGTTCGGGACTTTGGGTACCGAATAAACAGGGGCCCTTCCAGCGTACGTGCAGCCGCTTCTAAGAGCATTCCCTGCAATTCATTCCCGTTTCGAGGGTTCCAAACGGTTGCGCCTGGAATGTTCATCAAGAAATCGCCGTCGAACACCCCGTGGTGCGTAGGTCCGTCCGATCCCACCACACCTGCACGATCCACTAAAAACACCACTGGCAAATGCTGCAAGGCAACGTCGTGAATCAATTGGTCAAAGGCACGTTGTAAAAAAGTACTGTAGATGTGAACCCACGCTTTTCCACCAGCCGCAACTATTCCCGCCGCAGTACTCACCGTGTGTGCTTCATTAATTCCCGTATCTATCAAACGATTTGGGTACAATTCGCGCAACGGCCCAAAACCACTTCCTGCGAACATGGCTGGGCTCAACAATTGGATATCTAAATTCTTTTCCAACACTACACCCATAGTTTCAGCGGCCCACCACTGAAAAGTCGTTCCAGGCTTGTACGACTTTGGTGGACTCAAATCTGGACGCTTCGTTTTAATGTGGAGGGTCTGCGGGCCCGGCTGTGCCAAAACGTGCTGCAGTGCCTCCACAAGGGCCCGCACATCATTCCCTTGCTCGAGGAACGTGTACTGCCAACCTAGAGATTGGACGTAGGTACCGTACGATTGCTGGTGGTGTAATGCACCAATGGTAGCATCAATACTGCCTTCGTTATCGTTAATAATGACTAGTGCATCCGCGCCTAAAGAACCCAAATGGTTGAGCGCTTCAAAGCTCTGTCCACCCGTCAGCGAACCGTCTCCAATAACCGCCACACGCTGCCTGGATTTTCCCGAAACCTGATCGGCCAAACAAACACCCGCAAGGGCTGAAATACTTGTAGACGCATGTCCCGCGCCAAAGAAATCATAGGGACTTTCGTCGCGCTTTAGAAAACCGGAGAGCCCACCTGGCTCGCGCATATTGACCAATTCCTCCATACGGCCTGTAAGTGCCTTGTGTATATACCCCTGGTGGCCTACATCCCATACCAATACATCTTCTGGCGTGTTCAAAACGTAATGCAAAGCCACGGTCAATTCAGCGACAGCAAGGGAACTTTCGAGGTGTGGAATCTTATCCGTGACCGCAGCGACGACTTGCTCTACCAAGGAATTGGTAAAGGATTCGAGTTGCGGTGGTTCTAATGCACGGAGGTCTGCGATCATGGCTCAAAATTAGCGCAAATAAAAACCCGCGGCGCTGCGCGCCGCGGGTTTTTCACTTTAACGCTTTTTACGGTCATTTATTTAAGCGAACCACCGCGCCATTGTGCGCTGAATGCGTTCAAATAAATAGTACATCACCGGTACAATCACTAAGGTGAGGAAGGTTGCGAAAGTCAAACCAAAGATGACCGTCCAAGACATGGGGCCCCAGAAGACCACGTTATCACCACCAAAGAAGATGTGCGGATTGTTTTCACTGAAAAGGGTGTAGAAGTTGATGTTCATACCCGTGGCCAATGGAATCAACCCTAAGATGGTTGTGATCGCCGTGAGCAATACCGGACGCAAACGCGTACGACCCGCTTCGACGATAGTTTCTACCAGCTCGGGAACGGGCAAAAGGGCTTTTTCATCTAAGCCCAGTTCTACTCGCTTACGCGCGCTGAGCTGCTTGATAAAGTCAATCAATACAATGGCATTGTTCACGACAATCCCCGCAAGGGAAATGATCCCGATCATGGTCATCATAATAACGAATTCCATGCGGAAAATAACTAATCCCAGTAGTACGCCGATCAATGAGAAGACTACTGTAACAAGTATGATGAACGGTGTAGAAGCAGAGTTGAATTGGCTCACCAAAATCAGGAAGATTAAAAATACTGCCATCAAAAGTGCGCCGGACAAGAAGCTCAATTCTTTTGCTTGCTCTTCTTGCTCACCCGTGAAATCTACTTTCATGCCGCGCGGTAATGCGTAATTGGCCATAGCTGCTTTTATCGCATCAACCGTTTCGGTTGGGTTTGCTCCTTCCAATACATTTGACTGAATAGATATTACGCGTTTCAAATTCTTGCGTTTCACGGAAGAGAACGTAGAAGTCTTCTTCGCTTTTGCCACCGCAGAAATAGGAACCTGTTTGATTTTACCCGAAGCTTGATCGCGGAAGGTGATTTTCTGATTCATCAAATCTTCCACGTTGTAGCGGTATTGGCTGCTCATTCGAATGTTGATCGGGTAATCGTCCTCACCGTCTTTGAATCGGCTCACTTCTTTACCAAATAACGCTGTACGCATGGCATCACCAATCTGCGCAGAACTCAACCCTAAGGCACGCGCTTTCACACGGTCCACTTCGATTGGCATTTCAGGCTTACCTGTCTCGACATCAAGCTTCAATTCCTCAATACCGGCGATGCGTTTGCCGTCGATAAAGGCCCGAATTTCGTCCGCGGTTTCGACCAACTCAAAGTAGTTATCGCCACTTATTTCAATATTTACCGGCGGGCCTGTTGGCGGGCCATTGCTGTCTTTGTCTACAGAAACCACCACTCCTGGATAATCACTCAAAGTCTCACGAATCTTGTTCAAAACGTCCGCAGAATTCACGCGATTTCCATCAAGATCTATGCGGTCTGCAAACTTGTGGAACTGTACGGTGATCTTTGCTTTGTTCGGCGTTTGTGCCATCGAAGGTCCGGCGTTTGGATCTGATGTTCCTTCACCCACCTGTGCGATGACCGATTCAACCATGTAGTTTTGGAATTCACCATTTTCATCGGTGTATTCGTACGACTGCACAATGGCCATCACTTCTTTTTCCAATTCCAACGTCACCGCGTTCGTCTCTTCAATATCAGTTCCAATAGGCATCTGGATGTATACCATAGCCTGGTTCGGCATATTTTCCGGGAAGAACAATGTCTTTGGAGGGAAGGCGCCTAGTAATACCCCAGAAAAGATGAGAAGGCCAACGGTTCCACTGAAGAATAAAATTGGTTTTCTCCCCTGAAGAGCATAAGCCAACGTCTTTTTAAACCCATTCTCTAAAGAAGGTAAGGCAGTGCCTTGGAACCATTTGGTTGCAGGGACTACGAAATAGGCGTATATCAATGCAAAGCCGCCGCCGTAGATGAAGAAATTACCAAAGGCCATTTTGCCCATGCCGTAAGCAATCACCGCACCAACAACAATCGCTATTACTGAGCGAATAGTCAGTTTTCTTTTGTTTAAGGGTGCTTCCTCCACTTTCATCAATGCCGCGGTCAATCCTGGGTTGATGACCAAGGCCACAAACAAAGAAGAAGACAATACAGTGATCAGCGTCAACGGCAGATACTTCATAAATTCACCGAAGAGCCCTGGCCAAAATGCCAGTGGTAAAAATGCTGCGAGCGTAGTTGCAGTGGAAGCAATGATCGGCATAGCTACCTCACCGGCCCCTAGTTTCGCCGCTGTAATGCGATCGTAACCTTCGTCCATGAATCTGTAAATATTCTCTACGACCACGATTCCGTTATCTACAAGCATTCCCAAGGCCAAAACCAATGCAAAAAGCACGATGGTATTCAAAGAAATACCTAGGGCATTTAGGATGACAAAACTCATAAGCATGGACATAGGAATGGCAATTCCCACGAACATGGCATTGCGCAGTCCTAAGAAGAACATCAATACCAATACCACAAGTAACATCCCGAAAATAATGGAGTTCTCAAGATCAGCGACCTGCGTTTTCGTTTGCTCTGAAGTATCGTTAGTAACGGAAATATTTAGATTGTCCGGAAAGTAGCCGTCTTGCGCTTCAGCCAATAAAGCCGCAATTTTTTCACTAACAATAATCTGGTTTTCACCAGAACGTTTGAAGACGTCAAGCATAACAACAGAAGCACCGTATTGACGTGCATACGACTGGCGCTCTACTTCATCAAATTCAATCTCTGCAACATCTCCTAAACGGACCAATTGCATTTTTTCACTCTTAATAATCACATTCCGTAATTCATCCAAATCGCGAATCTCACCAACCACACGAACGTTACGACGGTAGCCGTCTACCAGGAGGTTACCTCCTGAAATGGTCATGTTTTCGTTTTGAATAGCACCCGCGATGTCACGGAAGCCGAGCTGCATGCTTTCCAACTTTTTGCTATCTACCAAAATGCGAACTTCTTTGGCGTCAATACCGCGAATGTCCACTTTGGAGATTTCCGTCAAATCCTCAATTCGCTCTTCAAGGTATTCACCGTAATCTTTCAATTGGTCCAATGAAAATTCACCAGACATATTGATGTTCATGATCGGCATTAATTCCGAAAAGTTCAACTCAAAGACGTTAGGATCTGCCGGTAAATCAGTAGGAAAGTCGGGCTGGCCCATGGCCGCATCTACTTTGTCCTTCACTTTGCGCAGGGCCTCGTCTGGCGTTACATCAAAGTTGAATTTTACCTGGATAGTAGAGTATCCTTCTACCGAAGTAGAATTGATTTTATCTACACCAGAAATTCCATTGATTTCCTTTTCTAACGGACGTGTAATGAGTTTCTCAATGTCCAACGGTGAGTTTCCTGGATACGGCGTTCCCACATAAATCTCTGGGGTCACAATCTCCGGAAAAGCCTCCGAGGGCATTGATGTATAACTTTTAATACCTGCGATAAAAATAATCGCGGTAAGCACATAGACAGTCATCGTATTCTTCACCGAAAAGGTGGAGGGACCGAACTGTTTAATGAGACTTTTCTTTTCTTCCATGCTAGTATGGCCTGTTTGAATTATCCTATGACGACGTTCTGACCTGTACGAACGCTACGCGATCCTTTGTCCACAACTACGGTTCCTGCTTCAAGTCCCGTTAAAATTTCTGTTCTTCCTTCAAAGGTCAGCCCTGTGCTTACCCATGTTTTTACTACCTCGAAGTGCGTCGCTCCAGCGACAGGCTTCAGTGTATAAATGAAGTCGTTGCCTTCAACATCTTGCTGTACCAGACTCGCAGGTACAGTTAAGGCCGCAGCGTTGCTGTAATCTTGAAGGGCCACATGTACCATTTGGTTTGGCTTCACGCCTTCACTCGACGGTAGACTCACATTGATGGAGAATGTTCGGTTGCCTTCTTGAATGAATTGACCCACTTGAAGTACCTCTGCAGCTACTTCATAATCCATGGAAGTGAACGCAACATTTGCAGGCGTTCCTACGCGTACACGGTTAGCGTAAGATTCTGGCACATCTGCCTTAACATATACGCCTGACGTATTAACTAAGCGCATTGACGGCATCTGCGGCGCCGCTATCTCCCCTTCTTTTGCAAATATGTTGTCTATTGCTCCTGCGAAGGGCGCGCGAATTTCGCTGAGTGCTATTTGCTCTTTTAGTGTGGTCACTTTTTGGACCAAACCGTCGTAGTTGTTTTTCGTCTGCAAATATTGAATCTCTGAACCAATCTGTTCGTTCATCCAAAGTCTCTCCTGCTTCTCAAAAACCGTCTTCGCTAAAGCTAAACCGTTCTCCAATTCCTTTAAAGACGAGGCCAAGATATCAGTGTCCAACGTCATTAATAACTGGCCCTTTGCGACACGCTGGCCATTGCGAACGTGAATCTTCGCTACTTTTCCACTGGCCGTAGGATACAGGTTGATACTCTTGTCCGCCTCAACGAGACCAAAGACATCGAAATAATGCACGAAAGTGGAAGGCGCAACTTCAATCGACGTTACGCGATCGTAACGCTCAATGGTGTCCATTGCTTCCAATTTTGCATCAACAGCAGCAATTTCTGCATCGACTGTCGAACGCACCTCAACAAGGCTGTCTTTTTGTGCCTTGAGTTCTTCCATGGTACCCACAGATTGTTCTGGTGCACCACACGATGCTAGAACTACGCCTCCTAAAATGAATCCTAATTTTTTCATGTTCCGGTATTATTGCTTTTGCTGTTTTGTCATTAAATATTCCAATTCGGACTTCTTGTCCAATGCGTTTTGCGCTGCCATAAACATGGCTTGAAGCGCCTCCTGGTATTGTGTTTCTGTTTGTGTCAACTCCATTGAAGAAGCCAGGCCTTCATCGTATTCCTTGCGTCGTTGATCGCGAATGCGTTTCGCCAAAGCGACGTTTTCTTTTTGCGCTAAAAAATTAGCAATGCCTTGATGGAATTCGTTGACCAACGCACCGTGTTGCATAATCAACCCTTCTTCCAATTGCTGCAAACCAATCATTGCTTGTTCGCGCTGAATTTTTGCTTCCTGAACCTGCGCGCGGCCGTTTCCTGAGGAGAACAAAGGCACACTAACGCTTCCTGCAACCAAACTGCTTGGAATGTCTACCGCAGCGTCGCCAAAAATATTTGATTCACTGCTCATGTATTGAATGTTGTTTTGGTAGCTCACCCCAATAGATGGGAGATAGGCCAACTGCTTGTTCAATACTTGCAGCTTTGCACCCTCCACTTGATTCGCCATACCGAGGTAATCGACCGATTTTGTAGGATCAAACCCTACAGTCGTCAAGGTGCTCGCAGCAGCAGCATTCACAACTAAATCTTCCATTTTATCTGCCAGCAACAACTCCTGCTGCACGGGATAGCCCATCTGCAACTTCAGTAACATCTTAGCAACATTTGCCTGGCCTTCGGTGTAGCGCAATGCGTTTTCAACGTTGTTGTAGTTCAACATCATCTGGTCGGCATCTGCTTTACTAACCATACCGGCCTCGTTCATTTTCTTCATTTCCTCCGCCAAATCTGCCAAATAGCCTTTGTTCGCTTTCAACACTTCAACACTCTCTTCACTCAAAAGTGCCAAATGGTATGCTTTCGCAACCTCACGTTTCAAAGACGCTTTACTTTGGTCCATGCCGATCTCGGCACTTTCTTTCAATACTTTAGCTGCCATCAAGGCAACAACGTATGAGCCGTCAAAGATCAATTGGTTCACGACCAAACCTCCTTGCGCCTGATAATCTGTACCAAACACCAATTCTTCTAGTACCCCATTTCCGTCGAAATCGGTCACCAAAGCACCCAACTCCACGTTATAGATGTACTGACCGCTGGCAGATGCTTGCGGCAGTCCAATGGCTAAATTTTGTAGATAAATCTGACGCGCGCGTTGAATCTCTAATTCCGCGATTTGCACGCCGTACGCATGATCAAGCGCATACTCTTGCGCGGAAGCAAGGGTAAATTTTTCTTGCGCTTGGCCCGTAAAGGCGCAGCATAGTATGCTGAAGAGCATGACCGTTTTTCTCATTATTGTGTTGCTATTAATTGATTCAGATATTCTAGACCGTTGGCGGATGCGATACCGCGAATATGATAACGCAAGCTCGTCTTGCGCAATTGGTCCAATTTGATATTCTCGTTTGAAACCACCCCTTCATGAACCGCCAAAATGTGGCCATAGTACAGCAAAGTAATGTGGTCTACGTGCAAATCCGCTCTGTACAAACCCTCGCGGATCCCTTGCTCTAAATTGCGTTTTGTCACCGTGAAAACAATGTCTTCGCGCTTCACTTTCATCCCCTTAGCGATAGAAGGATAGTAATGATCAAGCTGGTGCAATAGTCGGTCCTTATCATCGCGCATGCGTACTTCTGCAAAACGTTCCATTGCAAAAAGTTGGTCAATGGCATTCCCATTAACTTGAGAGATGGCTTCTTCCAGCTCTGCCTTCATAAATGCAGCAGCCTGCTCAAATACCTTTTCTAATAGATCCTCTTTATTCTTGACGTGTTTATACAGCGTCTTTTTCGATATACCACAACTGCTCGCGATTTGATCCATGTTCACGCTTTTCACCCCGAACTGTAGAAACAATTCGAGGCTAGTGAACAAAACGCGGGACAATTCAGTATCCATTAATTTCGGTTAGTTAAGTACGGAGTAATGGGGATTTAACACGTTGAGGAAACAATTGTTCTAAAAAATGTTTCCAATGTTTCGCCATTTTGAACAACTTCCGTGCCAAAGAGTGGTTTTTGAAAAAAAATACGCGCCTGTTCTGCCTTAATTTGCCGATGAAATAGCATCTTTGTTACAAACAAGTTGAATCATGAGCATTAAGCACCTCTTACAATCGCCACCCATTGGCACCAGCATCACCATTAAGGGCTGGGTTCGCACCTTCCGCAGCAACCGTTTCATTGCTATAAACGACGGTTCTACAATCGCGAATCTTCAGTGTGTTGTGGATTTTGAAAAAGAGGACGAGAATGAACTCAAGCGCATCACGACAGGATCTTGTCTTTCCATCACTGGCCAGCTCGTTGAAAGCCAAGGAAAGGGACAAACCGTAGAAATCATCGTGAATTCGTTTGAGGTTTTAGGAGACGCACCCGTAGACGACTACCCGCTCCAACCAAAAAAACACAGCTTAGAATTCTTACGTGAAATTGCCCATTTGCGCCCACGCACAAATACCTTCAGTGCGGTATTCAGAGTGCGTCACGCCCTTTCATTTGCCATACACAACTACTTCAACAAAGAAGGTTTTGTCAACTGGCACAGCCCCATCATTACAGGATCTGATGCCGAAGGTGCAGGGGAAATGTTCCGGGTCAGCACGCTTCCTGCTTCAGGCGGTGAGGTCGCCGAAGACTTTTTTGGGAAGGAAACACACCTCACGGTCAGTGGTCAACTAGAAGGCGAATTAGGTGCTTTAGCCCTGGGTAAAATCTACACCTTTGGGCCTACTTTTCGTGCTGAAAATTCCAATACTACTCGCCACCTCGCGGAATTTTGGATGGTAGAGCCGGAAATGGCTTTTTACGATCTCAATATGAACATGGACCTTGCGGAAGACTTCTTGAAATATTGTCTTCGCTACATTCTGGACAATTGCCGTGAAGATTTGGCATTCCTGGATAGTCGTTATGCAGAGGAGCAAAAAGGGAAGCCACAGAATGAACGCGCAGAACAAGGCCTGATCGAGAAATTAGAATTTGTAGCCAACAACGATTTCGTGCGTCTTTCATATACTGATGCGATTGAAATCTTGAAGAACAGCAAGCCGAACAAAAAGAAGAAATTCAAATACCGTATTGAAGAATGGGGCGCAGATCTTCAAAGTGAACACGAGCGTTTCTTAGTAGAAAAACACTTTAAGGCACCTGTAGTGTTGTACGATTACCCTGCGTCCATAAAAGCGTTTTACATGCGCTTAAATGAAGACGGTAAGACCGTACGTGCCATGGATATTCTTTTCCCTGGAATTGGGGAGATTGTTGGTGGTTCGCAGCGTGAAGAACGTTACGACGTGCTCAAAGAAAAAGTAGCTGCCGTCGGCATCCCAGAAGAGGAACTTTGGTGGTACCTGGAAACGCGTAAGTTCGGAACCTGTATTCATAGTGGTTTTGGCCTGGGCTTCGAACGTTTGGTCCAATTCTCAACGGGAATGGGCAACATCCGCGATGTCATTCCATTCCCAAGAACACCAGGAAGCGCAAACTTCTAACCCCCTTCACCTCCCTAATCCATGCTGAAACAAAACCTGTCACAAAAACTTCAACAGAAGCTGAGTCCACAACAGATTCAGCTCATGAAGCTTGTGCAGCTGCAAACGCAGAGCTTGGAAGCGCGGATCAAACAAGAGATTGAAGAAAACCCCGCGCTACAGGAAGGAAAAGAAAAAGCCGAAGACAATTTTGAAAACGATGCTTCTGACGAACGCGAAGTGCGCGACTCGATGGAAGAAATTAACTGGGACGACTACCTTGGAGACGACGAGACCCCAGACTACCGCACTAAAGCGAACAACTACAGCTCTGACGATGAGATGTATGAGGCACCTGTGCTTGTCAACGAAAGCTTCCACGACAGCCTTATTTCGCAACTGCGCCTGCGCGACTTAAGTTCTGAAGAACTTGAATTGGTGGTCTACCTAGTGGGCACTATTGACGACGACGGTCTTTTACGACGGGACCTCATAGATATCGTCGACGACCTTGCTTTTTCACAAGGGGTATTTACCGAAGAGAAGGAGCTGGAGCGTCTTCTTGAGATTATTCAAGATTTAGATCCGCCCGGGGTTGGCGGACGGGATTTGCGGGAATGCTTAATGCTCCAATTGGAACGCAAGCGGCCCTCCTTCAAAGTGAATCTAGCCCTGAGCATCTTAGACAATCATTTTGACAGCTTCGTGAAGCGTCACTACCAAAAATTGATGGACCGATTAGGCGTCAATGAGGATGAACTTCGCGACGCCATCGAGGAAATTGGCCGGTTAAACCCTAAACCGGGTGGCTCCTCCAACCTCAGCCGTCCCACTGAAAATGTCATCCCAGATTACAACCTCCAGATTGTGGACGACGAGCTAGAGCTTACCCTTAATGGCCGCAATGCCCCTGAACTCAGCTTGAGTCGCCAATACCGTGACATGCTCGAGCATTACAAGGCCAGTAAAGAGAAAAATAAGGCTGAAAAAGAGGCCGCCTTGTTCGTCAAACAAAAATTGGACAGTGCAAAATGGTTCATAGACGCCATTGTACAGCGTCAACAAACGCTGATGCTCACCATGCAGTCAATTCTCAACTACCAACGTGATTATTTTCTCACGGGCGATGAGCGCAAACTCCGCCCCATGATCCTCAAGGACATCGCGGAAGAAATCGGGATGGACATCTCTACCGTCAGTCGTGTTGCTTCGAACAAATACATTCAAACGCCCTACGGTACCTTTCTCATCAAGCGCTTCTTCTCCGAATCCATGACCAATTCCGATGGTGAGGAAGTCAGCACGCGCGAAATCAAGAAAATTTTAGAGGATACCGTTGCAGAAGAGGACAAGCGTAAACCCATGACAGATGATGCGCTGGCCAAAATTTTAAAAGAAAAAGGCTACCCCATTGCCCGTCGTACGGTGGCTAAATACCGTGAACAACTGGATATTCCGGTAGCTCGAATGCGAAAGGAATTGTAGATGAGTTCCCTTAAACACAGTTTTAGTCAAGCCATCAGCTACCTCTTTCATCCAGGCATCATGCCAACCGTTGGTGCTTTTTTTGTGCTTTGGTCCGTTCCAGAAACGTATTCCTGGAGCACCATTTTCAAAATAACCTCCACCGTTTTCGTGGGCACCTATGTATCTCCACTCATTGCTATTCTTTTGCTTCGAGCCAGTAAAATCATTTCCAGTATCCACCTGATCGAACGTGAAGACCGCATCTACCCTTACATCACAGGAGCAGCTTGCGCATTTGCTACTGCGGCATTTTTAAGAACGGCTATGGCGCCAATGGAAATTTACCTGAGCGTATACGGTACTGCCTTTGTTCTTATTGTAAGTACCATACTCATACCCTATTTCAAAAGCAGCGCCCACATGGCCGGGGCGGCGGGGTTCTTTGCCTTATACCTTTGTCTGCATCAGCGCTATGGTGTAGGACGACCAGAATACCTTCTGCTCCTCTTGGTCGTTTTAGGTGCAGTGGCCTGGTCTCGAATTAGTCTCAAAAGACACACGCTTCAAGAACTTTTATCCGGCGGTTTACTGGGGTTCTTCACCGTTTACGCGTTACTCTCTCAACAAAGCTGAACGTTTACTCATTTCGTTTGCTAAAGCCGCGAGAATTGAGGATATTTAAGGTTCAATTATTCAGGCTTACAAACACACTCGTTCATGAAAACTTTGTTTAGAACACTATTTACCGCTTTGGCATTAGTATTTTTCGTTCAGAATGCCTCGGCATCTCACAACGCAGGAGGAGATCTCCATTATGAATACATCAGCTCTACCGGTAATAGCCACAAGTATAAAATTTACATGCGTCTTTACCGTGATAATAACGGTATTACGCTACCCACGAGCGCAACCATTTACGCTTGTTCAGCAAATTATGCGACGGTTAGTGCAACGCTTACTGAGACGACTCCTTCAACAAGCGGCTCAGGTGTTGTAGCACCCACACTGTTTGACTGTGTGAGCTCATCAAACGCTGGTGTTACCATTCACGTTGTTACTTACGAAGGTGAAATAACCCTCCCCGGTAACGCTCCGGATTGGACCTTCTCATTTTCGACATGTTGTAGAAATCCAGCCGTTGATAATATTGTCAACCCATCCTCTCAAGGGTTCTACATTGAAGCAAAACTAAATAACCAAATTGGTCAAAACACATCGCCTGAATTCGTTAGTGAGCCCGTTCGCGCTTTCTGTACCGGACGTACGTTTAACTGGAAGCAGAGTGCCGTTGAGCCAGACGGTGATTCAATCTTCTACAGAATTACACACGTTAAAGCAGGTGCTTCGAATAACTGTACACCCACAAACATTGCTTATGCAACAGGTTGGACGTACGATCAGCCAATCACCACCTCCCCTGCGAATTCCCTTACCATGAACCCAAATACGGGTTTAATTACTTTCAAACCTTCTTCGGTCGAGATTGATGTAATGGCAGTTACGATAGATGAGTACCGTTATGACTCTGTGCTCTACGTATGGCGCAAGATTGGTGAAGTAAACCGTGATATGCAGATTGCAATTGCTTCCGCCTGTACTCCTAATGCACAGGCTGGTGTTCAACTGGACTATCAAGCTCCTGGGATTTATCAAGATCCAGTCAATGGTCTTCCTACGGTAGATTACAACTGTTTGGATTCAACGGTTACTTTGAAATTTAAGGTGAAGCTGGATTGTTCATCAATATCTCCAGATGGAACCGACTTCCGATTAACAAAACCCGATGGTCAACCGCTTGCGATAGAATCTTTCACAGCAAACTGTGATAATAACTATGAGGCAACCCAGATGACGATCAAGCTTTACAAACCACTCTCGAAAAACGGGAAATACTTCTTGTACTCGAAAGTCGGTAACGATGGAAACACGCTCTTGAATAAGTGTGGTTTCCCAATGAACGAATTTGATACCATTCAATTAAATGTAACCGGCTGTTTCAACGCCATCTACGAAATGGAGAATGTAACCATCGAAGAAGATCAAAACCCAGTCGTTGAGTGGAGTGCTGATACCTCATCGTACCCAGATTACCTTTTCCAAGAGTGGCAAATCTTCCGCAAGGATCCAGGTCAGACGCAATACCAGCAGGTAGGTACTGTATTCAACCAATACAAATACGACTTCAAAGACAACCAAATCGGATTCATTAAAGTCGATCAAGACAGCTACGAATACCGTGTTGACATGAAACTCAATGACGATATGCAAGGAGCTACCAACAGTATTCGAAGCGTACTTCTCGAACGCAGCAATGGAATGGTGCCAATCATTGATCCGGATACCATCCCAGTAGACCTTATTTGGAACCAGTACAACGGATGGGCTGTTGATAGTTACACTGTTTTCTTACAAGAGAAGATTGGTGGAACATGGATGGGCGAATGGATTCACGACCATGTGGCTTCGCCTCAAAACCCTGTTCTCGCGCCAGATACAACCTACCGCATGTTCTTAGAATTAGCGCCGGGCGAATACCGCGTGTGCATTAGAACTACAGATCCGGTAGATACGCAGTATACTGCCTATTCAAACTGTTTGCCTATCATCATCAATACGCCTCCTTACCCGGATACAGTGGTCGTGCCTAACTTCATTACGCCTAATGGTGATAACGTGAATGATGGCTTTATCATTCAGAACATTGATGATTACAAAGATCTAAGCCAGTTGACCATTTACAACAGATGGGGCGATCGCGTATGGCAGAGCGAATACCTCTACGACAACGCGAACCCATGGCGCGGTACCAACCAAAACGGTACCAAGCTGGCAGACGGTGTATACATGTACACCTTAGAATTGGTGAATGCCTCTGACGACTATGAATATTCAGTCAACGGTACAGTCACTATTCTGGATGCGCAATAGCATTCTTAACAACGTAGTCCCCACTCGATAACACGAGAACACTGGCCCGGCCCCAAAGGGAGCCGGGCCTTTTTTATCTTTGAGGCATGGCAGACAGTATCCACATCACGAATTTGCTAAAAACACTCCCGAACAAACCGGGGGTCTACCAGCATATGGATAAATCTGGCAACATCCTGTATATAGGAAAAGCTAAGGATCTCAAAAAGCGCGTGAGTTCCTACTTCACCAAAAGCGTCACAAGCGCTCGCATCGCGGTTATGGTGAAAAAAGTAGCCGACATTAAAGTGATCGTGACCGATTCCGAGGGCGATGCACTCCTGCTAGAAAACAACCTTATTAAAGAGCATCAACCGCGCTACAATATCAATCTCAAAGACGATAAAAGTTACCCCTACATCACGATCCGTAAAGAACGCTTTCCGCGGATTTATGGTTTGCGCAACATCATCAGAGACGGCAGCGAGTACTACGGTCCTTACCCCAACGTAAAGTCCATGAAGGCTGTTCTTGAACTGATTCGTCAGATGTATCCCACACGCACTTGTAAATACAATCTTAGCGAGGAGAACATCGATAAAGGAAAGTTTAAGATTTGCCTTGAGTACCACATCGGGAACTGCAAGGCTCCTTGCGAGGCATTGCAATCGGAGGAGGATTACGAAGCAGACGTGAGCGCCGCACGGAACATCATCAAAGGACAACTCAGTGCTGTCAAAAAGCATTTAAAGGAGCGTATGTTAGGCCACGCCGAAGCTTTGGAATTTGAGCAGGCGCAGTTGTGCAAGGAAAAGTTAGACGCGCTAGAAAAGTATGCTGCGAAGAGCACAGTAGTGAGCAACCAACTGACCAATATTGATGTATACAGTGTGAGTATGGATGCGGAGTTTGGCTACGTAAACTACTTACAGGTTATTGAAGGTGCCATTGTCCAGAGTTATACCGTAGAGATCAAGAAAAAATTAGAAGAAGAGCCGCAGGATTTTCTTCATATCGCTATTCCTGAAATACGGTCCCTTTTTGGCTCTACTTCGCGACAAATCTATACCTCCCACACTATTGATTTGCCTATAGAGGGCAGCACATTCACGGTTCCACAAAAAGGTGAGAAGCGTAAATTGATTGAACTGAGCATTAAAAATGCAATGTATTACCGTCAGGAAAAACTAAAAAATATTCAGATTGTAGATCCCGACCGGCACGTGAAGCGTATCATGACGCAAATGAAGCAGGATCTGCGTATGCCGGTTGAACCCAGACACCTTGAATGTTTTGACAACTCAAATATTCAAGGGACAAATCCAGCGAGCGCTTGTGTCGTTTTTAAAGACGGGAAGCCTTCAAAAAAAGACTACCGCAAATTCAATATTAAAACAGTGGAAGGCCCGGACGATTATGCGTCTATGGAGGAAGTAGTGCACCGCCGTTACCGCAGGCTGCAAGAGGAAGGCGAGCCGCTGCCGCAGCTCATTGTCATTGATGGCGGTAAGGGGCAACTAGGTGCTGCACTTAAAGCACTAGAACGCCTAGGACTGCGCGGAAAAATAACCATCATCGGGATTGCGAAAAGACTGGAAGAACTTTACTTCCCAGGTGATCCCTATCCACTGCACCTAGATAAGCGTTCGGAAACATTGAAAATCATTCAGCAAGCACGTGATGAAGCGCATAGGTTCAGCTTAAGCCACCACCGTTCACGGCGCAGCAAGGGTGCATTTAAAAGTGAATTAGAAGGTGTGAAGGGAATCGGACCAGAAACGATCAAAGACCTCATTAAGGTTTTTAAAAGCGTGAAAAACATAAAGGCTGCCGCTCCGGAACAGTTGGCAGAAGTGGTAGGTCATTCCAAAGCCAAACTGCTCACGGCCTATTTCTCGTCAATCAAATAGGTCTCCCAACTGACGTGAAAGAAAAGTACAGCTGTTTCATCGCGCTCGTTGAAATACTGAATCATTCTTGCCACCGTTGCGACAATTTCTTTGGCCTTTTCAATACGTTCTTTTAAAATCACCTCAATACTGTCAATATAAATGGCAACCCCTTCACCGCTTACGGTCATCTCCTCTGGATCCTTCTCCTCTTCGTCTTCTTGGCCTAGAATCTTGACAATAGGCCAATTCAATTGGGCCGCTTTGAGCTCCTCACGAACCTCATCAGCATCTACGACGAATTGTACAGACGTTCCTTCAAACATAATGGTGTAATTTTCTTCAAAGGTCAGATAAAATCACTGATCTCATCCAATCCTTTCTTAGAAATGTCGGGCACTTCTGCACCCTCGGCAGGGTATCCTAGCGGCAGCAGTAAAAAGGGCTTTTCATTCGATGGACGACCAAGGATTTCCGAGAGAAATCCCATGGGAGATGGGGTGTGCGTCAAGGTGACTAATCCCGCCGCGTGTATAGCCGCAATCAAGAATCCACAAGCAATTCCAACACTTTCCTGAACGTAATAGTTTTTCGCTTTTGAACCATCCGCTTCGAGGTCATAATTCTTGCGAAAAACCACAATGAGCCAGGGCGCATCTTCCAGAAAAGGTTTTTCCCAGTCGGTAGCAAAAGGCTTGAGGTCTTCGAGCCATTCTTCCGTGGCACGTCCACCATAAAAGGCTTTTTCTTCCTCCTCTGCAGCAGTGCGTATTTTCCTTTTAACATCCGGGTTTTCGACCGCAACGAAATGCCACGGCTGTTTATTCGCACCAGAAGGCGCGGATGCCGCCAAAGTGATGAGCCGCTCTATGGTCTCTTTAGGGATGGGTGCCTTGCTAAACATGCGTAGGCTGCGTCTAGTTTGAAGTGCCGTTTCAAAGTTTTCAAACAACGCACGAGCATCCCCATCTGAGGAAGGCCAGGGAGTATAGGGTCGAAATTTAGGATCCATGACCCTAAAATAAGGCTTTAGTCGTCGCTGAGGACTTTTCCATCTTCGATACTAATGATTCGACGGGCTTTTTTGATGACGCGGTCGTCGTGTGTAGCAAAAACAAAGGTCATCCCCTCCTCCTTATTCAAACGCTCCATAATATCTAATAGGTTTGCCGTACTCTGCGAATCAAGATTTGCCGTAGGTTCATCCGCTAGAACAAACTGTGGCTTCGAAGCAAGCGCTCGTGCTACTGCTACGCGCTGCTGTTGACCGCCTGAAAGCTGACCTGGTCGTTTGTCCTCCTTTCCTTTCAACCCAACGGCTTCAAGCAGCTGCTGTGCCCGCTCGGCACGTTCTTCTTTTGAACGGTTTTGAAGCAACATAATGAAACTGATGTTTTCCTGTGCGGAAAGCACTGGTATAAGATTGTAGGCTTGAAAGACGAACCCAATATTGCGCAATCTAAAGTCAATCAATGCATTTTCACTCAGCGTAGTAATGTCCACCCCTCCAATAGCAATAGAACCTGCCGTTGGCTGGTCGAGCCCTCCAAGCATATTGAGTAAAGTAGTTTTCCCACAACCCGAGGGGCCTTTTAAGGCCGTGAATTCACCTTGGGCAATAGTCAGGCTAATGCCGTTCACAGCGTGTACAGGAACAGCACCCTCATAGACCTTTTCTAGGTTTTTAACTTCGATAACAGGTTTACTCATAACTTAAATGCCACGTATGGCTTCTACAGGGTTCAATTTTAAGGCCTTAATTGCGGGTAAAATGGAGGCGATCAAAGCTGTTGTGATTACCATTACGGCAATAATGAGGTAATAGCTGGGGACGATTTCCGGGTAAATCATGCTCTGAACGCCCAGTTCTGCAAGACCGTCTTGCTTGCTGGACAAATCAATACCGATACGCATCATCGCACGTGTGCTGAGATCGCCAAGAAGTATCCCGATTGGGCCACCAACAAATCCGAGCATCAACGTTTCGACCAAAATCATTAAAAACAACTTGCGCTTATTCATCCCTACGGCCATAAGCATGCCTAATTCTCTACGGCGCTCTAAAATGGCCATGAGCATGTTGTTGATGATGCCGAAAAGAAGCGCCATCATAATAATTCCTAAAACAAGTACAAGCATAATTGCCATCATATCGTCGGCAAAGCCCAATTCCGGACGTACCTGTTTCCATGACTTCACGGCTAAACCAACAGGCATTGCTGCAGCCAATGCCCCCGCTTTTTCTTCGGTATCTACAGTCTCCTCAAACCTTACCAAAACCTCGTGTACTAGGGGGGCTCCTATGGTTTTTTCTAAATCTTCATGATGCACATAAACGTGAAATTCGTCCCAAGTCGCATTCAATGTTTTGTAAATGCCTGAAATCCGAAACGACGCTCTGCTGAGATTGCCTTCTGCATCTTGAAAGGTGAGGACCACCTTACTTCGTAACTTCAAGCCTAATCGCTTAGCTAATTTTTCCCCAATCAAAAGTCGGTTGCGTCCAGAGTCCTCAAAAAAGTCTCCGTCAACAATGTAATCTGCCAGAGTAGTTTGAAGGCGCTCTTCTTCTGGCCAAACCCCCATTATGCGAACTGCACGAGCACTTTTCGCAGAGTTAATCATTCCGCCTAGCACGGTGCGTTGTGCGGTGCCGCTGACAAACGGGAGTGCTTCTACTTTTTCACGAAGGGCTACAACCGTTGCGGAATCTGCGATAACCGCTGTCGAAAGGGGTTCTGCATCAAAATCTTGATGATGTATTTGCGCATGCCCGGTAGTAGTCCCAATAGCCGATGCCGTACGCTCGTTATTCATCCCAAAAGAGAAGCCAATGATGAGAAGCCCTGCCCAAATACCTACCGCAATGGATCCAATTACTATAAACGAGCGCACCTTTGCACGCCATATATTTCGCCAAGCCACTTTAAAAATCATGCGCGCATACTTTTTACCGGGTTCAACTTCATGATTTTCCA
>Ga0206126_10002561_pt1 | contig 19504 bp, 18 predicted proteins | sample Helgoland_Spring_5_FD_148621 | JGI IMG/M metagenome (GOLD analysis project Ga0206126, IMG submission 148621) | Pelagic subsurface seawater microbial communities from Kabeltonne, Helgoland, North Sea - Helgoland_Spring_Bloom_20160412_1 | ecosystem: Environmental > Aquatic > Marine > Epipelagic ...
GGCTTCTTGTTGAAGTGTCGAGGTCATGAAGGGCGGAGATGGGTTACGCGTGCCAGGCTTTGCCTCAACTGACTGAATGGTCAGGTCACGGCTGTTGATTGCCTGTTCGGCCAACTCAGCTTGGGTCGCATTTTCCAGATCGTAGCGTTCCAGTTTTTTGCCAGCTAGATGCGTCAGGCGCGCTTCGAATTCTTGGCCGCGTGGGGTCGCCAGAAGAGCCTTTACGCTCCAGAATTCTCGTGCGTTGAAAGCTTCGATTTCCATTTCGCGTTCGGTCAGGATGCGCAAACAAACGGATTGCACTCGGCCCGCGGACTTGGCACCTGGCAATTTGCGCCACAAAACGGGCGAAAGGTTAAAGCCCACCAAGTAATCGAGTGCACGGCGGGCAAGGTATGCTTCAACCAACGGCATATCGACCTGGCGCGGGTTCTTCATCGCCTCTGTTACAGCCGTCTTTGTGATAGCATTAAAAACAACACGGCTTACGGGTGTGTTTTTATTAATGGCTTTGCGCTTGGTTAGCGCTTCTTGCAGGTGCCAGCTGATCGCTTCTCCTTCGCGATCCGGGTCGGTCGCGAGGATCAGTTCGTTGTCGTTTTTCAACGCGTCAGTGATTGCTTTGACGTGCTTTTTACTATCGCTACCAATTTCCCACAGCATCTCGAATCCGTTTTCTGTATCAACAGAACCGTTCTTTGGGGGAAGGTCGCGAACATGTCCGTATGAGGCCAGAACAGTATAATTATCGCCTAAATACTTGTTGATCGTTTTTGCTTTTGCTGGGGATTCGACAACAACTACGGGCATAAATAGGGGTACCTTATATGGTAATTTTGGGCGTCTATGGCTGTGCAAGATGTGTTGCGCAAGAGCTGATTGTCAACGGGTGTTGAATATTTGAGTTCGCCAACGCGTTAAATGATACGCGCTAACAACCCTCCAGCGTGGCGTGAAATCTGCCCATCCAACTCCAAATCAAGCAATATTGGGGTCACCTGCGCGGGTGTTGTCTTAAGGTCGCGAATGAGTTGATCTTCCGCAATCGGGGAGGGCCCAAGGTGTGACAAAATCTGCATGTGCAGTATTGAGGCTTCCTGCAGATTTTGTTTGGCAGGTTTTGGTTCTTGAAGCGGTAAGGCCGGTTGTTGCGGGGCAATGGGGGCAAGCGCTTCGATAATGTCGGCGGCATTTCGTATCAAGGTCGCGCGGTCAAGGATAAGCATGTTGCCACCCGCCGCACGCGCATCAAAGGGATGTCCGGGAACAGCCAAAACATCGCGTCCTTGATCCAGTGCATCGCGGGCGGTTATTAGGCTCCCCGATTTTGTTGCGGCTTCAACTATCACTGTGGCTTGGGGTAATCTGGATATGATCCGGTTTCGTTTGGGGAAATGGCAGGCCATTGGCTGCAATCCCATCGAAATTTCGCTGAGGCGCAGGCCTTTGGCGCCAATGTTACCTGCCAATTCGGTGTTTTCGGCCGGATACATTATATCAACGCCGCCAGCCTCAACTGCGATTGTGCCGGTGTCTAATGCTGCAAAGTGTGCCGCTGCATCAACACCGCGTGCAAGGCCCGATACTATTACATACCCAGCTTGGCCCAGTTCCGCCGCCAGCGATTTTGCCATTCGGGTCCCAAGTGAGGATGCGTTGCGCGCACCAACCATTGATATTGCAGGCCGTTGTAAGAGTGACGGATCGCCTAGAATCCATAAAAAGGGTGGCGCATCTGTAAGGTCGCGTAATTGAGGCGGATATGGTGGGCTTGCGTCATCGATGAGGGTTGCACCTGCCACGCGTCCATTCTTCAGCTCTGCATGGATAACGCCTTCAGGACAAACTGCATAGTTTTGGACACCGGCGGAACGCACTACCTCTGGTAGCGCGGCCAGCGCGTTCTGCGCGGTGCCGTGTTCAATCAGCAAACGTTTATACGTTGAGATGCCGACCCGGCGTGATCGCAACAGACGAAGGCGATAAAACCGATCATCTTCCGAGGTGGGTGGGAGTGGGGGTGAGTGGAAGAAGGATTCGATCCCTGTTCAGTCATCCTATGCTCCGTCTGTTGCTGGATTCGTTATAGCGAGATGCTGGTTAATGATGGGTGAATGGAATCGCCTCTATTTGATCTTTGGTTCGCTAAAAATTTGAGAAGGTTCCATTTATGCTAAATGCATTTGTAACCAGCCGTCACTAAGCGGCGCTTCCTCCGACGGTTAGCCCACCAATCATCAATGTTGGTTGCCCAACGCCAACAGGAACCCATTGCCCTGCTTTGCCACAGTTGCCCATCCCGGGGTCCAGCGCCATGTCGTTACCTATGGCCCGAATCTGTTTCAGGGCCGTCGCGCCGTCACCAATCAGCGTGGCACCATTGACGGGTGCGCCTACCACACCGTTTTTCACTTGGTATGCCTCGGTACAGCTAAACACGAATTTGCCGTTTGTGATGTCCACTTGTCCACCACCAAAACCAACCGCGTAAATACCGTCTTTCAAGTCGTTCACAATATCACCGGGTGAGACATCTCCGCCTAACATATAAGTGTTGGTCATCCGTGGCATGGGGGCGTGGGCATAGCTTTCGCGCCGGCCATTGCCGGTTGGTGCAACGTCCATAAGGCGCGCGTTTTGACGGTCCTGCATGTAGCCCACTAAGACACCGTCATCGATCAATACATTTTTGGCAGAGGGCGTGCCCTCGTCATCGACAGTGATAGAACCACGGCGATCAGGAATAGTACCGTCGTCCAATACAGTAACCCCTTTGGCAGCAATGCGTTCACCCAATAGCCCCGCAAATGCACTTGAGCCTTTGCGGTTGAAATCGCCCTCGAGGCCATGGCCAATCGCTTCGTGCAATAAGATACCTGGCCAACCAGGGCCGAGAACAACGTCCATAACGCCGGCAGGTGCAGGAACGGCGTCAAGGTTCACCAATGCGACGCGCAGGGCCTCGCGGGTTTTGTCCTGCCAATCTTTGGGGGCCAACATGCCATCAAGACCAACACGCCCACCGCCTCCAGCACTTCCTGATTCGCGACGGCCATCTTTTTCGACGATGATTGAGACGTTCACGCGGGTCATTGGACGGATGTCGCGGACTGATCCACCTTCAGGGCGCAAAATCTCGATTTCTTGGATTGATGCGGCGATGCTCGCTGTGACCTGGACCACACGTTTATCTAAGGACCGCGCGAAATCATCCATCGCCCGTAGTATGTCCAATTTAACTGGGAAAGTTGCACCAGCAATCGGGTCTTCGTCAGTATATAACTTGATATTAGTGGCTTGTGGAGCGTCCGACCAAGTTCCACCACCGTCTGCGACAGCCAATCGCGCTGTTTGAGTTGCGCGTTTCAGTGCGCTGTCGGAAATCTCGGTTGAGTGAGCATAGCCAACGACTTCGCCGCGAACCGCACGTAGCCCGAATCCCTCTGAGGCGTCATAGCTGGCGGTTTTGAGGCGGCCATCGTCGAAAACCATCGCCTCTGAACGGCGGCGTTCAAGGAATAACTCGCCGTCATCAGCCCCCGCCGTCGCTTCGCGTAGGGTTTTGAGGGCGGCTTCGCGGTCCAAATTGGTCTCAAATGGCGAAAAATGGGTGTCTGACATCTGTTGGTTCCTGTATTTTATTGGTGCTTTTTCAGCATTCATCCTGAATTTGGTGAAAAAGCGTCCGTTTGCCGCGCCTGAACATCTTTATCTTGTAGTCAGAATATGATTGTAAGCACGGATAATACAACGGGAGGCGAACGTGTTTCGCACTATTGCCTTCCATGCGAACCAACAGTGATGACTGGATCAGGACGACACATGAAAAACCTATTCTCCACCACCGGCCTTTTGGCTGCGTTCGCGGCGGCCCCTGCGCTAGCCCAAGAAAACCTTGAAATCATCGGTGCTCCGATTGATGGCAAGATGGGCTTTCAGCCAGCAGCCACCGAACTGGCCCGTGATATTCACGCGTTGGACAACCTGCTTTTGATCGTGATCACGATCATCACAGTATTTGTTACAGCCTTGATGCTTTGGTGCATTTATCGCTTCAACAAAAAGCGCAATCCAGAAGCAGCAAGCTTTACGCACCACACCACTGTTGAAGTTTTGTGGACTGTTGTGCCAATTGTTGTTCTTGTTGGAATCGGCGCATATTCATTGCCGATCTTGTTCAAGCAGCAAGAAATCCCAACAGCAGACGTGACAATCAAAGCGATTGGCAACCAATGGTACTGGACACATGAATATGTGGACCACGACTTTGGTTTCGACAGCTACCTTATCGGTTCTGACGCGACGCTTGATACATCGGTGCGTGCTGAAGACGAAAACGTAACAGCGTTCGTTCTTGATGAACACATGGAAGCCAAGTTGGCTGATGCCGGATATTCACGTGATGAATGGTTGTTGGCCACAGACACTTCTGTTGTTGTTCCTGTGAATAAAACTATCGTTGTTCAGGTGACTGGCGCTGACGTGATCCACGCATGGACCATCCCTGCATTCGGCGTGAAGCAAGACGCAGTGCCAGGTCGTTTGGCGCAGCTTTGGTTCAAAGCAGAAAAAGAAGGCATCTACTTTGGTCAGTGCTCTGAGCTTTGTGGCAAAGATCACGCCTACATGCCGATCACTGTAAAAGTTGTAAGCCAAGAAGCTTACGAGGCTTGGTTGCAAGATGCGATCGACGAGTATGCAGGCACGCCACTGCCTGTAAACGTCGCCTCTAACTAAAATAGGGTAGGGCGGGACCGGTTCCCGCCTTCCTCAGCACAGTTTTCTCATCACCCCAATTGCGAGCGAGCAGCATGTCAGACGCCAGCTATACCGCCCCAAGTAAAGAGACCGAGGCCTCCTTGGGTGATTACTTTGCCTTGCTTAAGCCACGGGTCATGTCACTTGTGATCTTCACAGCCTTTGTGGGCATGTTGGCAGCACCTGTTTCTGTTCACCCTGTCGTGGGTTTCGCATCCATCCTGTTCATCGCAATCGGTGCCGGCGCATCTGGAGCACTGAACATGTGGTGGGATGCAGACATTGATATGATCATGAAGCGGACGGTCAAACGGCCTATTCCTGCAGGCAAAGTTCAAGCTGGCGAAGCATTGTACCTAGGTGCGGCGCTTTCTGGCATGGCAGTGATGATGCTGGCGCTATCTGCTAACTTGCTAGCTGCTGGCCTGTTGGCTTTCACAATCTTCTTTTACGCCGTGGTTTACACCATGTGGTTGAAACGCTCGACACCGCAAAACATCGTGATCGGTGGTGCGGCTGGTGCGTTCCCTCCGTTGATTGGCTGGGTTGTTGCAACCGGGTCTATGTCGATCGAAGGTTGGTTGATGTTCGCATTGATCTTCGTTTGGACACCGCCGCATTTTTGGGCTTTGGCATTGTTTATGCGCTCCGACTATGACGACGCAGGTATCCCGATGTTGACCGTGACGCACGGCCGGCCGAGCACACGCCGCCACATTTTTGGGTATACAGTCGTATTGTTTGCCTTGGCTGTGGGCACTGGCTTTACCAGCATCGGTGGCCCTGTTTACTTGGTGGCGGCATTGGTCTTGAACACGCTGTTCCTCAAGGGTGCATACGATATCTGGAACCGCGACGAAGTTGCGTCAGAGGTTGATGACTATGCCGTCGAGCGTAAGTTCTTTAAACTTTCACTGCTTTATTTGTTCCTGCACTTTGGTGCGATTTTGGCCGAGGCGCTGTTGCGTCCTTGGGGATTGGGTGGCTGGTAATGGCTCTTAAAGTTGAACACGAAATTCATCAGCGTCGCAAAGGTCGCAATGTTGGTGTTGGCCTGATGTTGGGTGCTTTCGTAGTGCTAGTTTTGGCGCTGACCTTTACAAAAATCACCAGCGGCGATTTTGAATTGCCCAAAGCGAACGAGATCAGCCAGTGAAAAAGTTGACCGGGCCACAAAAAACAGTTGCACAAACAGTGTCGCTTGTCGTTTTGATGGGCGGTTTGGCATGGGCTTCTGTGCCGTTTTACGATTGGTTCTGCCGCGTTACTGGCTTTGGTGGCACAACCGGCATTTCGACTGTCGCACCCGACGATGTGCTCGAACAAACCATCAAGGTTCGTTTCGACGCCTCACTGCACAGCGATATGGATTGGGACTTCAAACCTGAAGTTCATGAAATGGAAATGCGCATTGGTGAGACTGGGCTGGCCTTTTATGAGGCACACAACCCAACAGATCGCCCGATAGCAGGACAAGCCAGCTATAACGTCACACCGTACCAAGCTGGTTACTTCTTTAACAAAATTGACTGCTTCTGCTTTGAAGAGCAGGTATTGCAACCGGGTGAAACCGTTATGATGCCTGTCAGCTTCTATGTAGACCCGGAAATTGTGACGGATCGTGACGCAAAATACGTGCACACCATCACACTTAGCTATACATTCTACGAAATTGATTTGCCCGAAGGCTTCGCAGCCCTAGACGCAGTCACAGACACAACCTTGAACTAGGGGACGCTTCATGGCCCACGCAAAGAACCACGACTATCACATCCTACCACCATCCATTGAACCATTGTTGGGCGCGGTTGCTGCCTTCTTTATGCTGTTTGGTGCCGTACTGTGGATGCATGATTCAGGCCCTTGGATGTTCTTGATCGGCTTCGTTGCTGTTCTTTACGTCATGTTCACTTGGTGGTCTCGCGTTGTCGAAGAATCACACGTTGGTGATCACACAACAGTTGTTCAAATCGGCCTGCGTTATGGCGTGATCTTGTTCATCACATCCGAAGTTATGTTCTTCGCAGCGTGGTTCTGGTCTTTCTTCAAACACGCAATCTACCCGATGGAAGATTACTTTGGTTCTGAATATGTGGCTCCAGAGATTTATCCGGTTGATGCATTGCACTTGCCACTAATCAACACGTTGATATTGTTGCTATCTGGCTGTGCCGTTACTTGGGCTCACCACGCACTGGTTCACGAAAACAACCGCAAAGATTTGATTATGGGCCTCACCCTATCAATCATCTTGGGCGTCGCGTTTACTGCACTTCAAGCATACGAATATGCGCACCTTCTCCACGAAGGTTGGGTTTTCGGTGGCGACGAGTTCTACTCTAACTTCTTTATGGCAACGGGCTTCCACGGCTTCCACGTATTGATCGGTACAATCTTTTTGACGGTCTGCTTGATCCGCGCAATCAAAGGTCACTTCACACCAGAACAGCACTTGGGCTTTGAAGCCGCCGCTTGGTACTGGCACTTCGTGGATGTGGTTTGGTTGTTCCTATTCTTCGCAGTCTACATGTGGGGCATCTAAGCCTAACAGTGTCGGTTGCACCTCGGCGCTAGATACCTAATACAACAAGGCGCATGGGACATCTCATGCGCCTTTTTCTTTTCCCCGACGAGGGCGTTATGAAACGTATAATCTTCTTTGTATTTTTCGGACTGGGCGGCTTTGCTGTACTGGTCAGCTTGGGCACTTGGCAGATCCAACGCCTGACGTGGAAACAAGGGATCATTGAACAGATCCAAGAGCGGATTGTTGAGGCACCCGTTGCCTTGCCGGCAACTCTTGATCCCATCGAAGACAAATACCTATCTGTTAGCGTTGAAGGCTTCATGAAGCCCGAAGTCCTGCGCGTGCTTGTGTCCCAGAAAACGGTTGGGGCCGGCTACCGCCTTATCAGCCCTTTCATGGTTGACGGGGGCACGATCTTGGTCGATCGCGGTTTCATCTCGGTCAACGACCCTTTACCGAAACCATCCCTGTTGCAGGTGCAAACGGTTGTAACGGGTAACCTTCATTGGCCCCAAGAAACCGATGGCTACACACCGGCACCTGACATTGAGAATAACATCTGGTTCGCACGTGATGTGCCGCTTATGGCAGCAACTCTCAGTACCGACCCGATAATGATTGTTCTGCGTGACACAACGGCAGCAAACGACGGCGTATCGCCTTTGCCCGTAGACACCAGCCGCATTCCGAACGATCATCTGCAATACGCAATTACATGGTTCTTGTTGGCCTTTATTTGGACAGCAATGACTGCCTATTTCCTGTTGTGGTCACGCCGCAGCAAAACTGAAACCTGATCAGAGTACGCATACGTGAAATATATCTCGACACGGGGACAAGCCCCAGAACTCACATTCGAAGACGCAATGCTAACGGGCCTTGCCCGCGATGGTGGCCTATACGTACCAGAAACCATTCCAAAGCTCAGCACTGATGACATCAAGGCGATGGCTGGTAAGTCCTATGAAGAAATCGCGTTTCAAGTCATGCGGCCATTCGTGGGTGATACATTCTCGGACGACGATTTCAAAGGTATTATCGAACGCGCCTACAAAGACTTTGGTCACGCCGCGCGTGCGCCGTTGGTCCAGCTGGATCATGGTCACTATCTGCTTGAGCTTTTTCATGGCCCAACGCTGGCGTTCAAAGACTTTGCTATGCAATTGATCGGCCAACTGTTTCAAACTGCACTGTCACGTCGCAATGAACGTGTCACGATCGTGGGGGCAACATCTGGCGATACTGGTTCTGCGGCGATTGAAGCGTTCCGCGGTCTTGAGAATGTCGATGTATTCATCATGTACCCCCATGGCCGCATTTCCGAAGTGCAGCGCCGGCAGATGACAACACCCTCTGAGACAAATGTTCATGCGCTTGCCATGGATGGTGATTTTGACGATTGCCAAGCCCGCCTTAAAGACATGTTCAATGATTTCGAATTCCGTGATGGCGTCCGTCTGGCTGGCGTCAATTCAATCAACTGGGCACGTGTTTTGGCGCAGGTCGTATACTATTTTAGCTCAGCTGTTTCTGTCGGCGCACCTGATCGCAAAGTTAGCTTTACCGTCCCAACCGGTAACTTTGGTGACATCTTTGCAGGCTACATCGCTAAGCGTATGGGGCTACCGATTGACCGTTTGGTCGTGGCAACCAACCAGAACGATATCTTGCACCGTTGTTTGAGTGGCCAAGGCTACTACAAGGGTGAAACATCGCCATCCATCAGTCCGTCTATGGATATCCAAGTAAGCTCTAACTTTGAGCGCGCATTGTTCGATGCATATGACCGTGATGGAAACGCAGTTTCCAAATTGATGGATGAACTTAAGCAAGGTGGCTTTGACGTGAGCCAAGGCGCAATGGAAGTTCTACAAAGCCACTTTGATTCAGGTCGCGCATCCGAAGAAGAGACTAGCAGCACCATCACAGAGACATTGAAATCGTCTGGCGAATTATTGTGCCCTCACTCAGCTATCGGCGTCAAAGTGGCCAACGATAAACCGGCCAGCGAAACACCTATGATCACCTTGGCAACAGCGCATCCCGCAAAGTTCCCGGATGCAGTAGAAGCCGCAAGTGGCATCCGTCCACCACTGCCTGAACGTATGGCTGACCTTTACGAACGCGACGAACGCGTGACCCGCATCGCAAATAATTTGGATGCGCTCAAAGACCATATCAAAGGAAATATCCGCCAGTGAGCTTGCAACAACACCGCCTGTCCAACGGATTTCGCATTGTCACTGAACATATGCCAGGTCTTGCATCCGCATCGATCGGTATCTGGGTTGGGGCGGGGGCACGCCACGAGGCAGCAGACCAAAATGGTATTGCGCACTTCCTTGAACATATGGCGTTCAAAGGCACAAAGCGACGTAACGCGTTGCAAATTGCCGAGTCCATTGAAGACGTTGGCGGCTATCTTAATGCTTACACTAGTCGTGAAGTAACCGCCTATTATGCGCGTGTCTTGGAAAACGATGTTCCTTTGGCGTTAGATGTCATTGCAGACATTTTGCTAAATCCTGTCTTTGACGAAGATGAGATTGAAATCGAGCGTGGTGTGATTTTGCAAGAAATCGGCCAGGCCTTGGATACGCCAGACGATGTGATCTTTGACTGGTTGCAAGAAACTGCATACCCGAATCATCCAATGGGTCGCACGATCCTTGGGCCGACAGAACGGGTTTCAGCCTTCTCTCAGGCTGATTTGCACAAATTTGTAAGCCAACACTATGGTCCAGAACAAATGATCCTGTCTGCGGCTGGTTCCGTCGATCACCATGCGCTTGTTAAGATGGCAGAAGAATTGTTTGGCCACATGAAGCCAACGCCCAGATTTGACCTCGCGGCAGCAAAATTTGTTGGTGGAGATTTCCGTCAAAACAAATCGTTAGAACAGGCACATTTCGCCCTTGGCTTTGAAAGTCCGGGCTATCGTGCCGACGACATTTACGTGGCACAAATTTATGCAAGTGCGCTCGGTGGTGGCATGTCTAGTCGCCTATTCCAAGAGGTGCGTGAAAAACGTGGCCTTTGCTATACGATCTTTGCCCAAGCTGGCGCGCATGCTGACACCGGAATGACCACCATTTATGCAGGCACAAGCGGTGAGCAGCTTGGTGAATTGGCCGAGATCACGATTGATGAAATGAAGCGTGCAGCAACAGACATGAACCTAGCCGAAGTGGCCCGTGCACGTGCGCAAATGAAAGCTGGATTGTTGATGGGACTAGAAAGCTCCTCCAACCGTGCAGAACGATTGGCGCGTTTAATCCAGATCTGGGATCGCATTCCTGCGCTGGAAGAAACTGTTGCTATGATTGATGCTGTTACGACTGGTGATGTACGTGATTTCGCTGAGAGAATGGCGTCTACAGCACCGGTTGCATTGGCGATGTATGGACCAGTTGATGGCGGACCAACTTTGGACGCAGTTCAGGCACGGCGCCTTAGCTGATGTTGTTGGGTAATCGTAAAATACGGATCGAAACAGAGCGGCTGACCCTGCGCCAACCGGCTCATACAGATTATCGCCCTTGGTCAACGTTACGTTCCCAAAGCAGCGATTTCTTAACGCCATGGGAGCCCGTGTGGGCACCCGACCATCTGTCGCGCAAATCGTTCACAAACCGTGTGTCTTGGGCGCAGCGTTCGGTGAAATCGGGCACCGCGATGCCCTTGTTTCTAGAACGGCGTGAAGACTGCGCTTTGGTGGGTGCCATCACCTTGGACAACATACGTCGTGGCCCGTCACAGGCGGGGACATTGGGCTATTGGACAGGCCAAGCGTTCGCGCGTAACGGATATATGCGTGAGGCGATCTTGGCAGTTGTGCATCATGCCTTCACGCAGTTGGACCTTAGCCGTATTGAGGCAGCCTGTTTGCCAGAGAACAAGCCCTCGCGTGCATTGCTGGAACGATGCAGCTTCAAATATGAAGGTGTCGCGCAATCTTATTTGCAGATCGGTGGACGTTGGAAAACACATGTTTTGTATTCCGCCCTACGCAGTGATCGTCGCGGTCGCACAGACGCAGCTTAAGTAACAGAAGTTGGAGTTAAGATGTTAAATTCATTGGAGAATGAAGTCGAAACTACATTGAAACAGCTACTTCCTGCGGATCGTTTCCGTGACACGGATGATCAATATACTAAGGAACCTCGTGGTCGATATAGCGGCCAGAAAAGCCTAGTTGCTTTGCCAAGGTCGACCGCTGAGGTCAGTGCGCTGGTGACGGCTTGTGCACATGCACGTGTTGGGATTGTGCCCTTTGGTGGTGGTACTGGATTGGTGGGTGGTCAGGTCGTTGAAGATGGGCCTAAGTCGTTGATCTTAAGTCTGGAAAAAATGAATGCTGTGCGCGAAGTGTATGCAGAAGAGAACGTGCTGATTACTGAAGCGGGTGTTATCTTGGCGGATGTTCAGGCGGCGGCGGATGCGAAGAACCGATTGTTTCCATTGTCATTGGCAGCCGAAGGTTCGGCGCGAATTGGCGGAAATCTAGCGACCAATGCTGGTGGCACATCTGTCCTAAGATACGGAAATACAAGGGATTTATGCCTAGGTCTTGAAGCCGTGATGCCATCGGGTGAAATTCTGAACGGCCTAAGTCGCCTGCGTAAAAACAACACCGGCTATGATCTGCGGCACTTGTTGATCGGCTCTGAGGGAACGTTGGGGATCATCACCGCAGCGGCGCTGAAACTGTCGCCAAAACCTGCGAAAATTGGCACGGCAATGTTGGTGGTCGAAAGCCCGAAAGCAGCGCTTTCGTTGTTGTCTTTGGCGCGTGATCAGCTGGGCGAAATGGTCAGTGGTTTTGAACTGATGCATAAGCAAGGAATTGATTTCCTTACGCAATACATGCCTGACGTCCGTCAGCCGTTAGACTCGGCACCTGAGTGGACTGTGTTGATCGAGGTCGGATTTCCTGTGGCAATGAATCCGGAATCTGCGCTGGAGAAGTTGTTCGAGGAAGGCATGGAAGCCGGATTGGTCAGTGACGGCGTGATCGCCCAATCACAGGCGCAGTCAGACGCGTTTTGGACGGTGCGTGAAAGCATTCCCGAGGCCAATCGCCGTGTCGGTTCCATCTCGTCCCATGACATATCTGTGCCCCTTGGTGCCCTTGCAGGGTTTATCGAGGAAGCCAATCAAAGAATTGACAAAATTGGGGATTTCCGGATCAACTGCTTTGGTCACGTGGGTGATGGAAACCTTCATTACAATGTTTTCCCCCAAGAAGGACGCACACGCGCAGACCATCAAAATGTGCGTGAAGAGATTAAACGCACAGTGCATGATTTGACCCACGAATTGGGTGGATCGGTCAGTGCTGAACACGGGGTTGGCCGTCTAAAGGTGGATGATTTGGAGCGCTACGGCGAGCCAGCCAAATTGACGGCGATGCGTGGGATCAAGACCGCATTGGACCCGTTTGGGATCATGAATCCGGGCGCTGTTTTGAGGATCTAAGTACGCTGTGTTAACGGTGGCTTTAGCTTGTTCTTGGCTTTGGTTTGTCCAACACTGCAGGTGGAAAATGTGCAGAATACCCCCCTGAAGTGTACAGTTTCAGATTGAGAATTTGGGATCTTCGGGCTTGTTTTCTACAAACCGCACAGTTTTGGGCGCAAACTGTACAGTTGCCCCCAAACCTTAACCTAAGATGACCGAATTTGGTTAACGCGCCCCAGAAGAATTGCAGACAAATTTAGTTAATTGGCGTCCAGACACCATTGCGCCACTTCAGGGGAGTGGTCGAAATTGGGGATGAAAATTCGTTTATGGTTGGGTCCACAAGAGTAAGTAGGTTTTCAACGGCACCCTCAATATCGCCATTAACAAACAACACCAGATCGGGCGCGGCGACCACGGCCACGATGCTGTCCAAACCAACACTGACGCCACGCCAGAAACTGTCGTTCAGCATGAAGCTGGTTTCGAAATCACCATCAAGGGAAAGGATGTACAAACCATCAACCCCCTCAATTTCCAAATCCCACGCGAGGCTTTGTTGATTTTGCAATGCGATGGCTTTGAGGTCCGCCGCATCGGTTTCAAGTTGGGCAAGGTCATCAACGGTCACAAATTGAATAATCTGTTCGTTGTCTTGGACAAAGAACAGCGACATGTCCGCCGCGAAGGGCAGGCTTACGGGCAGGCTTTGGGCTTCTTCTTGGTCCTCGTAACCAAACCGCTTCGTCCCAAACCCCTTTGGATGGAATTCGTCAGAGGCGTCGTCTTCAAACGGTTCGCTGCCAAATCCAGTGGGTCGAATGACGGGATAGATCTTGGTAAGGTCAAGCGGGGCTTCGGGGGCGACGGATTGAGAGACTTCAATGGTGAAGTTTATAAACTTCTCAAGCGCTTGTTGACGTGCGGTGTCGCTTGCGGCCTCTTGCATCGTTTTGTGAATGGTATCGGGCAAACTGATTTGTATCGGTCCATCGTTTATCCGAAAGCTGATATAACGTTGCTCCAAGTCCGCATTGGTTGATGTCACCCGCGGATCGTCAAGGAATTGTTTGTGCATCAGATTTAGCGTTTCATCGAGCGTTTCTGGGCGCGCTATCTCGGCCTGCGCCGTGAGGGCGCAAGCAAGTGTTAGAAGTGTGGCTATGAACAGCCGCTGCATTTATTCGCCCTCGAACTCGCACAGGACGCTGACATCCATGCCCATGGTTTCCAGCTTTTTGCGGCCACCAAGTGCTGGTAGATCGATGATAAAGGCGCAAGACACGATTTCCCCGCCCAAACGTTCGATCAGTTTGATACTGGCCTCAGCCGTGCCACCTGTTGCCAGCAGGTCATCCACCACTAGGATTTTTTCACCGGGTTGGATCGCATCGTCGTGTAATTCCATGACGGCTTCACCATATTCGAGTGTGTATGCTTGTGAAATTGTCTTGCCCGGTAGTTTGCCTTGTTTGCGAATTGGGACGAATCCAACAGACAGTTGGTGTGCGATGGCACCACCAAGGATGAAACCGCGTGCTTCTAACCCGACGACTTTGTCGATCTGGATACCAACGTATGGGTGCAGCATTTGGTCAATCGCCAAACGAAACCCGCGTGGGTCTGCGAACAGGGTGGTCACATCACGAAACATGATCCCCTCGTGTGGGAAATCAGGGATTGTGCGAATGTAATCTTGGACTTGTTTCATGTGTTTTCCATTTGGCAATTTTGTGCTGTACTAAATTGGGGCCGTATTAAAGCAGACGTCCAGCAACTGCATCAAGTTTCGCCAGCACTGCGGGATCTCGCGCTTCGGGCGCCGTCAGGATTGAAAATTCAAGTGCGCGGTCACAGCCGTGTTCGCAAGGGGCTCGGTCTGCACCCAGCAAAGCAGGTAGGCGCTTCACAAGGTCACGGCCCTTATCGGCGTTGCCCATTAAGGTTTGGATAATCTGCGTCACGTCAACTTCGCCGTGATCTGGGTGCCAGCTGTCATAGTCAGTGATCATCGCGACGGAGGCATAGCAAAGCTCTGCTTCGCGGGCGAGTTTAGCTTCGGGCATGTTGGTCATACCGATCACATCCGCGCCCCAGCTTTCGCGGTACATTTTGGATTCAGCCAATGTAGAGAACTGTGGCCCCTCCATCGCAAGATAGGTGCCGCCGCGGTGCGTGTTGATCCCAGCCGCGCGTGCGGCGGTTTCGCAAGCGTCAGACAGGCGCGGGCAGGTCGGGTGTGCGACTGAAACATGGGCCACGCAGCCCGTGCCGAAGAATGATTTTTCACGGGCAAAGGTGCGGTCGATGAATTGATCGACGATGACGAAATCGCCCGGTGCCATTTCTTCGCGAAAACTACCGCAAGCAGAGACAGAGATCACGTCCGTAACACCGATCCGTTTCAGCGCGTCGATGTTGGCGCGGTAGGGAACGGTAGTGGGCGAATGGATGTGTCCGCGTCCGTGGCGGGGCAGGAACGCCATGTCGACGCCCTCTAGCTTACCGGTCAAGATTTGATCAGAAGGGGCGCCCCAAGGGGTTTCCACGGCGATCCATTCGGGGTTTTGTAAGCCGTCGATATCATAGATGCCAGAGCCGCCGATGACGGCGATCTTTGTTTTGAGAGCGGCGTTGGTCATTTGGGAATCCTTGAAACTGCGTTTGGGCTGATTTTACGCATTTGAGGCCAAAATAAAACCTTGATTGCGGTTTTGTGATTGCATCGGGCGGCAATTCGCCATCAACGAGCTGACAAAAATCACCCTTCTCACATGTATTGATCAACTGCTCTTCAGCGGGTGTCAGCTCCCGTGCCTGCAACTCTGTCCACGTCTGAATATGTGCCATCACTCATTACTCCCGCGATGGTAGCAAATTGTCGTAACAATAGAAGAGAACCTGCATTTATCTTAAAATCACGACCAAAACCGCCTCAATTCCCTGCAGGGTTCACAACAGCCATAAAACGGGGTAGTAGCCGTCCTAACAAAGACACCCTCGTACTGACTGGAAATTACATGCGCGCGACATTGGCTGCATTTACGAAGAATATGGACGTGACTGATTTACGTTGGATGGACGAGGGTTTCACCTTTGGTCGTTTACGGATTGAATTGCTATCGGGTTTGACCGTTGCCTTGGCCCTTGTGCCTGAAGCGGTTGCATTTGCGTTCGTTGCGGGCGTGAACCCGTTGGTTGGTTTGTATGCTGCGTTTATCGTGGGCTTGATCACCGCATTGTTTGGCGGTCGCCCTGGTATGATTTCTGGTGCAACGGGCGCTTTGGCGGTTGTGATGGTGGCCTTGGTCGCACAGCACGGCGTTGAGTACTTGTTTGCCACCGTTGTTTTGATGGGTCTGTTGCAGATATTTGCAGGCGTTATGCAATGGGGTAAGTTCATTCGTTTGGTCCCACATCCTGTGATGTTGGGGTTTGTGAACGGCCTAGCGATCGTTATTTTCTTGGCTCAGATGACCCAATTCAAAGTACCCGGTTCGGTTGTTAGCAACGGTCACGGCATGACGGGTGGCGAATGGCTGTCTGGTGGTCCGCTTTATATGATGCTGGGTCTTGTGATGGCGACGATGGCGATCATCTGGGTGATGCCGCGCATCACCAAATTCATTCCTGCGCCGCTTGCTGGTATCGGTATCGTTGCGGCTGTGGTTATTGGTTTCGGCATGGAGGTGCCGCGCGTTGGTGATTTGGCCTCCATCAGTGGTGGTCTTCCAACATGGCATATTCCGATGGTTCCGTTGAACTGGGCCACGATTGAAATCATCCTGCCATATGCTGTTATTTTGGCGGCGATTGGTTTGATTGAAAGCTTGCTGACTCTAAACCTGGTTGGTGACATGACGGGCAAACGCGGTGGCGCGAGCCAAGAATGCATCGCCCAAGGCGTGTCCAACACTGTCACTGGCTTCTTTGGCGGTATGGGCGGTTGTGCGATGATTGGTCAGTCTATGATCAACGTGAAATCAGGCGGTCGTACCCGTGTTGCTGGGATCGCGGCAGCTGTGTTCTTGTTGCTGTTCATCTTGGTCGGTTCCAGCGTGATCGAGTTGATCCCATTGGCGGCCCTTGTTGGAGTAATGTTCATGGTTGTGATCGGCACCTTTGCTTGGAACTCATTGACCATTCTGCGCAAGGTTCCAAAAATGGATGCCTTTGTGATCTTGTTGGTGACTGTTGTGACCGTGATGGAGGATCTTGCTGTAGCTGTTGTGGTTGGTGTGATCGTAAGCGCATTGGCCTATGCATGGAACAACGCCCGCCGCATCAACTCTACAACGCGCGAGTCAGCTACCGAGAAGGGTGCCAAAGTGTACGAGATCAACGGACCGTTGTTCTTTGGTTCATCCGATGGTTTCACTGAGTTGTTTGAGGTTGAGACCGATCCAGACACAGTGATCGTTGATTTCAAAGACAGCCGCGTTGTGGACCAGTCCGCTTTGCAGGCGATTGAAGCGATTGCTGGTAAATACGAGGCTGTGGGCAAACGGATACAACTGCGCCACCTCAGCCGCGATTGCCACCAGTTGCTGACAACCGCCGGTCACTTGATGGTCGATAGCGATGATGATCCAGATTATGAGATCGCTGTTGATTACTCAGTGCGCACTGGGATTTTGGGCGGTCACTAAGACGTGATTTCCGTAGCATATTATTTTTTAAAGGCCGATGGGAGACTGTCGGCCTTTTGCTTTGGGTGAATCGGGTGCGTGGATCAGCTGGAACTTAGCGGTTTTGGATTGTGTCTCAGTTTGGATTTCGGCTTGGAGGCCATACTGTAAATTTTCTGCGACGCGGCGAATGTCAGCTTGTGGGCCGGATTGTTGGCAACAAGGTTAAGCGGTCCCTAATAAATCGCGGGCTATACGCTCGAAGATCGCGCAACCGATGGGGATCAAGTCGTCAGGAAAATCATAGTCGGGATTGTGTAGTGCAGCATAGCCTTCGCCAGGCCCTAAGCACAGCATTGCCGCTTTGGCGTCCCAGCCAAACACGCCAAAATCTTCTGACGCGCGCATAGGAACACCCGCGTCACCATAGGCGACGTCGATTGCCTCCATAGCTGTTGTTGCTACGTTGTAGGCGTCTGGATCATTGATGGAGGCTGCGAAGTTATCGCAAACCTCAAAATCCACATTAAGTCCGAATTTCTCTGCCGCTGTATTGGCAAGCGCGCGGGCTGATGTTTCTAGGCTTTCCATTCCCTCGTCACCCGCAGTCCGCAATGTGGTGAAAATCTCGCCTTCACCGGGAGCCACCCCGAATGATGGCTCGCCAATTTTTATATGGGTTATAGTAACCAATCGGAAACCATCATCAAGCGATCCGCCCTGTCCGAGAGCGTCGAGAGCTGGGATTAACTCAGCAATAGCCTGCGCGGGAGAAACACCATCCTCTGGGTCGGCTGCGTGGGCGGTTTTGCCATTAAGCTTAATCTTAAGCCCCAATGAAGCGCAGTTAATCAGCCCTACACAGGTAGAAACATATCCGAAAGGCCGTCCTGGTTCGATGTGAATAGCAAACGCCCAGTCAGCTTGAATTTCTTGATAAGCAGGATCAGCGACCACAGCTTTTGCACCGCTGCCGTCTTCTTCCGCGGGTTGGAACATAAGGATGACACGGCCTTGCGCTACTGGTTGCTGGGAAATCATGCGTCCCAACGCAAGAAGCATTGTCATATGGCCGTCATGACCGCAAACGTGGCTCTTTCCGTGGATCAGCGACGACCAAGCGATGTCATTGCGTTCCTCAATTGGCAACGCATCAAGCTCAGCCCGAAAAAGAACTGTCGGTCCATCTTTACCGCTGTCAAAAACCGCAGCCACGCCATGACCACCTAATCCAGTCAAGATGCGAGTTGGTGACAGCGCTTTTAGTTCAGCTGCAATCTTACTGGCTGTTTCTACTTCTTCCCCAGACAATTCTGGATGGCGGTGAAGTTCACGGCGAAATTCAGTTAGTTCCATCAAGTCAAGATTTGTTAACATTTGTTGTTCTGCTTTCGAAGTCAGTTCAGCTGATCACTCTATTCCTAAATCAAAACTGGGAACATACGCCTAGCACCGCAAAACTAAATACGGCTTTTTCTGTTTCGGATAGCCGTCACTAATAGCCTCTTTGGGAACGTCTGCTCCGTCCACAAAACTGAAATTCAAACTGAGCCCCAAGAGGTCTTGGATAGAGATTGAAGCGCGCGTGCGCCGCCCTTAGTCGTCAGGGCGGCCCAGTTCAAACACATTCTCAACAACCGCATAGTCGCGGTAGCCAAGGCGTGAAAGCGGTTGGAATGTGGAGACATCAAAGCGACCATTCACGATGGTATTGTCGCGCATGTGCACGCCGATGACTTCGCCGAAAACCACATAGTTACTTTCGCCCTCGATCTTCACGATCTGGGTCATTTTACATTCAAGCGATGCAGGCACGCCGTCGACCCGCGCGCAGTTGATGGTTTCGCAGTCTAGTGCGATTAGCCCCGCACGTGCGAATTCGTCTTCATCTTTGCCCAAGGGCGCGGAGGTTGCGTTCATTTCGTTGCGCATTGCAGCTTCGACGATGTTGACGCAGAACACACCGGTTTCGCGGATGTTGGCAACGCTGTCTTTGGTGTTGTTTTGGTCGTCCTTGGCGCTGGTGGATGCGAACATCACTTGGGGTGGAACGTAAGACACAGCATTGAAAAACGAATAGGGGGCCAGATTGTTGCGGCCTTCACCGTCACGTGTTGAAATCCAACCAATG
>Ga0206126_10002562_pt1 | contig 19499 bp, 18 predicted proteins | sample Helgoland_Spring_5_FD_148621 | JGI IMG/M metagenome (GOLD analysis project Ga0206126, IMG submission 148621) | Pelagic subsurface seawater microbial communities from Kabeltonne, Helgoland, North Sea - Helgoland_Spring_Bloom_20160412_1 | ecosystem: Environmental > Aquatic > Marine > Epipelagic ...
CTGATATCTTGCCCACGGGGCGCAATATTCATGCCTTTGATCCCTTCCGGATGCCAACGGCCTATGCCTGTCGCGACGGTGCGAAACAGGCGCAGCTGCTGCTGGATACGCATCCAACCTTGCCGCGTTCGATTGCGCTGGTGCTTTGGGGGTCTGACAACATCAAGTCTGATGGGGGACCGATTGCCCAAGCGCTGGCCCTGATGGGCTGCACCCCGCGTTTTGATAGCTTTGGCCGTCTTGCCGGTGCCGATCTCATCCCGCTGGAAGAGCTGGGCCGCCCGCGGATTGACGTGGTCATGACCCTCTCGGGCATCTTCCGCGATCTTCTGCCTTTGCAAAGTCGGATGCTGGCCGAGGCTGCGCTGAAATGTGCCAAGGCCGATGAACCTGTTGAGATGAACTATGTGCGCGCGCATGCTTTGGCCTATGCCGAAACTCAGGGCTGCGATTTGGAAACGGCGAGCCTGCGTGTCTTTTCTAACGCCGAAGGTGCCTATGGATCGAATGTAAACCAGTTGGTTGACAGCTCTGCTTTTGGGGACGAAGACGAACTGGCCGACGCCTATGAGAACCGGAAAAGCTTTGCTTATGGCGTCGATGGCAAATCTGCTGCCAATCCCAAGCTTCTGCAACAGGCGTTGGCGGATGTTGAACTGGCCTATCAGAACCTGGAGTCGGTCGAGCTTGGGGTAACGACGGTTGATCATTATTTCGACACGCTTGGTGGGATCGCGCGGGCGGTGAAGCGCGCGCGTGGGTCGGATGCAGCGGTCTATATCGGGGATCAGACGCGCGGCGCAGCCAAGGTACGTACGCTCAAGGATCAGGTTGCTCTCGAGACGCGGGCCCGGTCGCTCAACCCGAAATTCTTTGAGGGCCTTTTGAAGCATGGGGCAGAAGGCGTGCGCCAGATCGAGGCGCATGTGACCAATACAATGGGCTGGTCTGCAACGACCGGGCAGGTCGATGATTGGGTCTATCAACGCATTTCCGAAACCTTTGTGCTGGATGACGACATGCGCCAGAGGCTGGCGGATTTGAACCCGACAGCGTCCAGCCGCATGGCGAACCGCCTGCTCGAAGCATCGGATCGGAACTATTGGCAGCCTGATGCTGATACTCTGACAGCTTTGCAGGACGCAGCCGACGCATTGGAAGACAAGCTCGAAGGGATCGCAGCCGAATGACCCCTTCGCGCGACACAGATTACAGGAGCCTCCGGCGGGAGTTTCTCTGGCAAGATGAAGCAGGGGATTGCGCCCCCGATTGCAACAACAGGCAGCGCGTGTCTGATGAAAGGAGGCTCTCATGAGCCCACTCGATAGAAATCCACCCAATCTTCGCGGGCAAGACGGCGAAGGATCGGTGCAAGTGCATCAAGATGCTGACGCAAAGATTGAGGGCGCCAAGGTATTTTCCGTTTATGGCAAGGGTGGGATTGGCAAATCGACCACATCCTCAAATCTGTCGGCGGCATTTTCGATGCTGGGCAAGCGGGTTTTGCAGATTGGCTGTGATCCCAAACATGACAGCACTTTTACTTTGACCGGCATGTTGCAGCCCACGGTTATCGATATCCTGAAGGAGGTTGATTTCCACCCGGAGGAACTGCGTCCAGAGGATTTTGTCACCGAGGGATTTAATGGTGTGAAATGTGTCGAAGCAGGCGGCCCGCCTGCGGGCACCGGGTGCGGGGGGTATGTCGTTGGACAGACGGTCAAACTGCTAAAACAGCACCACTTGCTGGAAGAGACGGACGTGGTGATCTTTGATGTACTAGGCGATGTTGTCTGTGGCGGTTTTGCGGCCCCTTTACAGCATGCTGATCGCGCCTTGATCGTGACGGCCAATGACTTTGACAGCATTTATGCAATGAACCGGATCATTGCCGCCGTTCAGGCCAAGTCAAAAAATTATAAGGTCCGGCTTGCTGGTTGTGTCGCCAATCGAAGCAAAGAAACTAACGAAGTGGACCGCTATTGCGATACAGTTGGGTTCAACCGCATCGGACACATGCCAGACCTGGATGCAATCCGTCGTTCTCGACTGAAGAAAAAAACACTTTTCGAGATGGACGATGACGAAGATATCGTCCGTTGCCGAGCCGAATACTTGCGTCTTGCACAGCTTTTGTATGACGGGACAGAGGGGCTTGCTCCGGATCCTATGGAAGATCGTGATATCTTTGAGCTACTGGGGTTTGACTGATCATGGCCTATGACCGAACCCGTGCGCAGGTCGAGGATTACTTTGACCGCACCGCGACCAAGACGTGGGAGCGACTGACGTCAGATGCGCCTGTGTCGTGGATACGCGGGACAGTACGAGCAGGTCGTGAACAAATGCGCGCCTTGATGTTGTCGCGCTTGCCAAAAGATATGCGCGGCGCACGGGTGCTGGATGCTGGATGTGGAGCAGGGCCTGCAACAATTGAATTGGCCGAGCGTGGGGCCACCGTGGTTGCCGCAGATATATCTCCGCAGTTGATTGAAATTGCGCGTTCGCGTTTGCCGGCGGATCTACGTCGTCAGGTAACGTTTCATGCAGGTGATATGTTTGACCCCAAACTGGGTCAGTTCGATGCGATGATCGCAATGGACAGCATGATCTATTATACTGCAGAAGATATCGGTGTCAGTCTGGCCAAGCTGGAACGCCGCGTACGCGGGCCGATCGTTTTTACCGTAGCGCCGCGTACACCTGCTTTGATGGTGATGTGGTACGCAGGCAAGGCCTTTCCTCGTTCTGATCGTTCGCCTGTGATGGTGCCTCATGCGCAACCAGAGCTGGCCCGAGTTGCAAAGACATGCGGCGTGCGGCGGATGCTGCGCCCGGTCGACCGTATCACTTCCGGCTTTTACATCTCTGAAGCACTGGAGTTGCGCCCATGAGCCATATGCGGCAGCTCACCAACCGGTACCTGCCTTTTGCCGATGCGGCATCAGAAGGCTTGCCTATGTCCCAGTTGTTGCGCCTGTCGCTGTTCCAGGTGTCTGTGGGGATGGCCTCAGTCATGCTGTTAGGCACGCTGAACCGCGTCATGATTGTCGAACTTTCGGTGCCGGCGATGATCGTGGCCGTGATGATTGCGCTGCCTGTGTTGATCGCGCCGTTCCGAGCGCTGCTTGGGTTCCGGTCGGACACTCACAGATCTGCAATCGGTTGGAAGCGTATCCCGTACATCTGGTTCGGGTCATTGTGGCAGTTCGGCGGATTGGCCGTCATGCCATTTGCGCTGCTGGTCCTTGGGGGTGATGTTGTCCACGAAATTCCGTTTGCTGGCGAAGTTCTTGCGGCACTGGCGTTCTTGATGACCGGCCTTGGTCTGCACATGACACAGACGGCGGGGCTGGCTTTGGCCAGCGACCGGGCCACAGATGAAACCCGGCCTCGGGTTGTTGCACTCCTTTATGTGATGTTTCTGGTAGGCATGGGTGTTTCTGCCCTGATCATCGGTGGATTGCTCACGGACTATAGCAGTTTGCGTTTGATCCGCGTCGTGCAGGGGGCCGCCGTTGTTGGGATCGCGCTGAACCTGATTGCCCTGTGGAAACAAGAAAGCGTGCGTCCCATGACCAAGGCTGAGCGCGACAAGCCACGGCCGCTGTTCCGCGATGCCTGGACTGATTTCATGGCCGGGGGGCAGGCAGGACGCCTGCTGGTTTGCGTTTTTGTTGGAACCATGGCGTTCAACATGCAGGATGTATTGTTGGAGCCCTACGGCGGCGAGATATTGGGCCTGTCGGTCTCTGCAACGACGTTACTGACAGCGCTTTGGGCGGCCGGTGCGCTTGTTGGCTTCGCCTGGGCCGGGCGGCGACTGGCCAAGGGGTCAAATGCTTACCGTTTGGCGGGTGGCGGAATATTGGCTGGCATTTGGGCATTCAGCCTCGTTATTTTTTCAGCACCCATGCAGGCCAATGTTCTGTTTTACGCCGGTGCCACCTTGATTGGGTTCGGCGGTGGGCTTTTCGCTGTGTCAACACTCACTGCGGCCATGACGATGCCTGCGCGGGGAACTGCAGGTCGTGGTCTGGCTCTTGGTGCTTGGGGTGCAGCACAAGCTACTGCTGCAGGTATTGCCATAGCGCTTGGGGGAACCTTGCGCGATTGGATCGGTGCCATCGCAACATCAGGCCAGTGGGGCGAGGCGTTGAATACGCCAGCCACTGGCTACTCTTTTGTTTACCATGCTGAGATTGGCTTGCTTTTTGTCACTCTCGTCATCCTGGGACCGCTCGTGCGCCAATCTGGTCCCCTCACCCAGCCGGAAGATCCGCAGCCCCTTGGGCTGGCGGACTTCCCAACATGACCTTGTCCAGAAAAGGAAAACTGACATGACCGGGACATTTTTTGGCGAATTCGACTTGGCGGCGTCGACGCTATGGCTCTTTTGGGCCTTCTTTGCTGGCCTGCTATTCTACATCCAACGCGAAAACATGCGCGAAGGGTATCCATTGGAAGATGACGAGGGGAACAAATCTTCGAACCCAAGCATGTTCCCAATTCCTGATGATAAGACCTTTGAACTGCCTCATGGGCGTGGCTCTGTGACGGTTCCGTCTGGGCAAACGCCTGAGCGGGCCAATCTGCCTTTGAAAAGGGTCGGTCCGGGCAACGGCTATCCGCTTGAACCCACCGGTGACCCGATGCTGGACGGTGTTGGCCCAGCATCCTGGGCCCCGCGTCGCGATGCGCCCGAGTTGGACGGCCACGGCCATCCCAAAATTGTACCGATGTCTGCGAATGATGCTTTCAAGTTCGCCTCTGGTCGGGATCCGCGCGGATTGCCAGTCGTGTCGGGTGACGGTGAGGTCGTCGGCAAGGTGACCGACATGTGGATTGACGAGCCGGAACAGCTGGTGCGCTATCTTGAATTCACGCTGGATGCGAAATGGGGGACGGGCAATCGCCTCATGCCCCTCACGCTGGCGCGGATTGGATCGAACCAAGTCAAGGTACGCAGCCTGTATGGTAAGCATTTCGCAACCATCCCGACCATTGCAAGTGCAACGCAGGTGACCCTGCTCGAGGAAGATAAGATTTGTGGCTACTACGGCGGCGGTACTCTTTATGCCGATGCGAGCCGTCAAGAACCGCAGTTGTAAGGAAATCGTGCTTCGCGGTCCGTTTGTGACCGCGAAGCCTCACAACAAGAACTGAAAGGGGAGTGTGCGCCATGTCCCATGATGATTTCGAGATTGAGCCGGTCGAGGGATTACCGGAATTGCCCCCTGAGGGCGAAGAAATTCTTTGGCGTGGCAGACCGTCGACCATGGCATTGGCGCGAGAAGCGATGAACCTGAATTGGATCATTGGTTATTTCGCCGTTTTGATGGCGTGGCGGTTCCTGTCCGTTTCCGACATTATGCCTTTGGGTCAGGCGATCGGGGCAACGGTTCCGTTCTTATTGCTGGGGATGGTTGTTTGTGGGCTTTTGATTGGGGTCTCATATATTCAGGCTCGTAATACCGTTTATACCATCACGTCCGCACGTGTTGCGATGCGGATTGGTGCCGCTCTGACGCTGACATTGAACCTGCCGTATCGTGAAATCGCCAATGCTTCGCTCAGCTTGCGCAAGAACGGCACTGGGACGATCGCGTTGGAAACAACGGGCAAGACGCAGTTTAGTTTGCTGGTGCTTTGGCCGCACGCGCGACCTTGGCATTTCAGCCCGTCACAGCCTGCATTGCGAGCGATTCCCGATGCGGCGGATGTTGCGAAAATCCTCGCTCGGGCTGCCGAGGCACGGGTGAGCATACCGCAGGTTGCGCGCAAGGCACCCAAGTTCAATGCAGTTGCGGCGGAGTAACGGCCATGTCTGATACGTCTCAAACCCGTATTCATGCTCCAGAAGATGAATTGGTTCCGCGCATTCTGGTTCGGGCTGTGATGGCGCTTATATTGGCCATTCTCGCCTTGGTAACGATCGCGACCCTGTCTGGGCGCCCATTGGAAAGCATGCCGGCTAATGGCAAAATTCTGAGTGAACGTGCCATATTCCTGTCAAGCGACGGATCTGGTGCTGCGCGTGTTTTGGATGCCAATGGATCGCTGCTGGCCGATTTTCCCGCCGACAAGGGCGGCTTTGTCGCGGGAATTGACCGCGTTGTCTTTCGTGAACGTACAAAGAGCAGTGCTGATACTGCGGCGCCTGTTTTGCTGCGACTGCGTGAAGGAAACCGACTGTCCATTTACGACCCCGAAACCAACTGGTCAGCCGAGCTTATGGGCTTTGGCGCCGACAATCTCCGCACCTTCGCCAGGTTGCTGGGAAAACCTTAAGTCACTGGAGGAAGCCACCATGGGACTACTGAGAAAAGATTTTGAACGCGCTCCGTGCACTGTTGAAATCTCACATAAATTCGAAAGCCTGCATGCGCATGTCCGGTTCAACAATGGTGCCGTGATCTATCCCGGTGATGAAGTGCAGGTGCACGGGCCGGAAATCATGGCACCGTTTGGTGAAATCGTAAGCGAAGACCGCGAGGCAACGATCATTAGGGCCAGTAAACTGGAGCAGCTGTGGACCCGTCTCACTGGGGACTTCGAAGTGATGGAACTGTGCGAGTTTTCCTTCTCCGAGGAGGTGACACTATGAATGCCCCGGTCAAACACACATCCGACATCACAGATGCCGAGGAATCGCTGGCGCTACAAGAGGCGCAATCGGTCGTCGATAGCGAGAGCGCAACCGAAGTTGCGATGTCCAACACTCTGCTGACGCCCCGGTTTTATACAACCGATTTTGACGAGATGGACGCGATTGACGTGAGCCCCGTGCGCAAAGAATGGGACCAGTTGATCGCACAAATGGTCAGCGATCCTAACAAGGGGCACTTCAAGAAAAACGATGACTGGGATCACGTTGATTGGGACAATATGGAGCCCGAACTCAAGAAAGAGTTCATCGACTTCCTGATTTCGTCATGTACGGCAGAATTTTCTGGCTGTGTGCTTTATAAAGAGATGAAGCGGCGCGGCAACAACAAGGACATCACGCAACTGTTCCAGTTGATGGCGCGAGACGAGGCGCGTCATGCAGGTTTTATCAATGATGCATTGCGCGAGGCGGGTGTCGCGGTGAATCTTGGCTTTTTGACACAGAAAAAGAAGTACACATATTTTCGGCCCAAGTTCATCTACTACGCCACCTACCTTTCGGAAAAGATTGGCTATGCGCGCTATATCACGATTTTTCGTCATCTTCAGGATAGCCCAGAGTATCGGTTTCACCCGATCTTTAAGTGGTTCGAAGAGTGGTGCAATGACGAGTTCAGCCACGGCGAGGCTTTCGCGCTGTTAATGAAAACCGATCCAAAGCTGACGCGCGGGATCAATGTCCTTTGGATCAAGTTCTTTCTCACGGCAGTCTATGGCACAATGTATGTGCGCGATCATCAGCGGCCTGCGTTCCACAAGGCGTTAGGTGTTGATCCTGATTGGTATGCGCACGAGGTCTTTGTGAAGACGTCCAAGCTGACCAAACAGATCTTTCCGATTACACTCGACATAGATCATCCACGTTGGCAGCGCGGTTTGGAACGGCTGCAACAGGCGAATGTTGATCTCGCGGAAGCACAGGCAGGTGGGCAGGTTTTGCGCAAGCTCTGGGCGCAGACCCGGGCGGCTGCGGCCTTCGTTTCATTGTTTGCAATTCCCGCGAAAAAGCACACAGTTCCCGCATCTGTTCGGATGGAGCCAGCCTATTGAGACAAGCCGTCTCATATGCTGTTTCTGGTAAGGGGACAGGCTGGAAAACGGGTGGTTTTCTGGCATATCTGATGCTCTGCGCGGGGATATTTTCTGTATCAAAGAATAGCCAAAAACCATGTCGATTTCAGGTTGTAAGGGTGTGCAGATGACCCCGTGGATCGCTGCCATAATCGCCCTGTTCGTCTGGTGGTTTTCTACCGGTACAATCCTGATGGCTGTGAAATATGCCGACCGTGCAGGCCCCCGAGCCCGGATGACGACAACACTTTTCGGGTTACCTTTGGTTTTCATGGGTGCGTATGGCGTTTTCTGGTCAGCAGGCCACACAGATATTCTTGGCACCTATGTCGCCTTCTTGTCAGCCCTGGCGCTGTGGGGTTGGATAGAACTGGCTTTCCTCACCGGTACGATCACAGGCCCGAACAGAAATGGTCTGCCTGCTCACACGCCAGAATGGGAGAGATTCATTCGGGCTTGGGGTACCGTTGCCTATCACGAGATGTTGCTGGCTACGACGCTCATCATTTTGGCACTGTTGTTATGGAATGCACCCAACAGCTTTGCTTTGTGGACCTTTGCAGTGCTTTTCTGCGCTCGTATCTCTGCCAAGTTGAACCTGTTTTTAGGGGTGCCTCGGATCAACATCGATTTTTTACCGGATACACTTGGTCACTTGCCCAGTCATTTCCGGATCGCATCAATGAACTGGCTGTTTCCCGTTTCCGTTACTGCGCTGACCTTTGCCGCCGCGTGCTGGTTGGAACGGCTTTATGCATCGCAGGCGATGGGCGAAATCACGGGCTTTGCCTTGCTAACCGCATTGACGGTTTTGGCAGCCGTTGAACACTGGGTGATGGTTTTGCCGATACCCGACGAACGACTGTGGCGGTGGATGCTGCCCACACCTGAAACAACACCTGAACAACAAACAAACCAAGGGGGACATCATGAACTTTGATGCGCTGTTCCAAGCCCAACTCGACACACTAAAAGAGGAGGGGAATTATCGCATATTTGCGGAGCTTGAACGCAAGTCTGGTGCCTTTCCGCGTGCGCATTGCCATGATGATGACGCCCCGGACGAGGTGACCGTATGGTGTTCTAATGACTACCTTGGGATGGGGCAGCACCCTGCTGTCACACAAGCGATGAAGGACGCAATCGATATGTGCGGAGCGGGTGCAGGTGGCACGCGCAACATTTCTGGCACCAACCATGCCCACAAAAGACTAGAAGCAGAGCTGGCCGATTTACACAATAAACAAGATGCTCTTTTGTTCACGTCTGGTTATGTGTCCAACTGGGCTGCGCTCAGCACACTGGGCAGCCGGTTGCCGGATGCGGTGATCTTGTCTGATGAGTTAAACCATGCCTCGATGATCGAGGGTATCCGTCACTCCCGAGCCGCCAAGGTGATCTGGAAGCATAACGATCCCGAAGACCTTGATCGAAAGCTTGCCGCACTGCCAGCAAATGCGCCGAAAATTGTGGCCTTTGAATCTGTCTATTCGATGGATGGTGATATCTGCCCGATGCAGGAAATCGTCGAAGTGGCCGAGAAACACGGTGCCTTGACCTATTTGGATGAAGTGCACGCTGTTGGCCTTTATGGACCGCGCGGTGGCGGTATTTCAGAACGTGAAGGTCTGGCGGATCGTATCACCTTGATCGAGGGCACCTTGGGCAAAGCTTATGGCGTGGTCGGCGGTTATGTGACTGGATCAACTGCCATGTGCGACTTTATTCGCAGTTTTGCCTCGGGCTTTATTTTTACCACGGCCCTGCCACCGGCAGTTGCTGCTGCTGCGACAGCGTCCATCCAGCATCTGAAACAGTCCAGTACAGAGCGTATGTTGCAGCGTGAGCGTGTTGCGTATTTACGCAAGCGGCTGGATCAAGAGGGCATTCCGCACTTGGACAATGCTAGCCATATTATTCCGGTTATGATCAAGGACCCGGTTAAGTGCCGTATGCTGGCGGACTATCTGATGCAGCGCTATGGCATCTACGTTCAGCCAATCAATTACCCCACTGTTCCCAAAGGTACAGAGCGGCTGCGCTTTACTCCGTCGCCTATGCACAGCATCGACGACATCGAACACCTTGTTCTCGCGCTCAAGGATTTGTGGAAGCAATGCGCTGTCAGCCATGCGGTCGCATAGATAAAAGGCCTGCTGTAATTGCGATTTTAGCAGGCCTTTTGGCTCTGACACTGTTGACTTCGGCATAATCCGCCTAACTTGTGGGTATAATGTAGAGCTGAGGAGACAACTATGTTCAGATTTATTGCTATCGCGGCTGCAACCGTTTTCGCTTTTCCGGTGTTGGCGGACGGTCATGCCGTTGATCTGACTGCGACTGGCGACGTTGCCGCTGGCGAAAAAGCATTTCGCAAATGCGTGTCTTGCCACGTTGTAGTTAACGGTGACGGTGAAACGCTAGCTGGCAAACGGGCAAAAACCGGCCCTAACCTGTATGGTGTCGTAGGTGCGACATCAGGATCGGTCGAAGGGTTCAAGTATTCAAAGCTGATGCTGGCCGCCGGCGAGGGTGGAACAATTTATGACGAAGAGAACTTTGTCGCATATGTTCAGGATCCGACAGGTTTCCTTCGTGGGGTTACAGGTGAAAGTGGTCGGGGCAAGATGACCTATAAGGTTCGCAAAGAAGCCGATGCTTTGAACTTATATGCCTACCTTGCGTCATTGGCGCCTGCGGCTGCAAACTAAAGCTCCGCGGCTTTTCAACAACACGAACGCTGCTTGGGAATTATCTTGGCGGCGTTTTTTATTGGTCTGCATGCCAGTTAGATGCAAGTCACGTTAATTACGATCATTCTTGCCTTATTTATATGGCATGAAACGCAAGGATAGTAAGGTCTGATAAGTTAGATTTATGTCCGTTGTTTTTTGGCAAAATACCAGAACACTTTGCATCGTTTAACGCCATAAAATCTTTGATTACAGTCACATTTGGTCGCTCAAAACTTTTCACATGACGCCTTATTTTCTGGCGTTATCGATGATGGCATGGATGATTTCAGCAACCTGTGCAGGCTGCTCTTCATGCATTAGATGACCCAATTTTGGGATGTGATGCAGGTGCGCGCCCTTAATGATCTGCGCCGCGGTCTCTGAAACTAATGGACGGACAGTTTTGTCGTTTTGGCCCACCACGAAATGGACTGTCCCATTGTAATCGGGCAACCGATCGAGCAAGAGATTCAACCGCCACTGCGCCATCATTTTTAATGTGCCATCGACATGGTTACGGTCTGCTACGAGGCGGCGATAAAGGTCTAGGCCTTCGGCATCCAGATCAGACCCTGTTGACGCGATCAGCGCCTTGATCCGTTCGGGATTGGCGGATGCGCCGGAAAACAAGCTTGCGGTAAAAGGGACTGCTGACAACGCTTTGGCCATGGCTGGAAACAGCAGACCGGCCACGCCCTTGAATGCGCTCATCGCTGCGTTCAGCCCGATGACCAGCGGCGCATCCGCACCTATTCGCAGGTCTGGCTCTGCCAGTCGCAAGGCAACGGGACCACCTGCTGAATGTCCGACAATAACCTCTGGCACCCAACCTTCCTGACGGCAAAGTGTGGTTATGTCTTCGGCGATCTGGTCAAGGCCGGAACGATGCCGCGCCCCAAGTTGGGTAAATCCGTGCCCCGGAAGGTCGAGCGCTATGACGTGAAACCGCTTTGCCAGTTCGGTAAAAAGGTGGCGAAAACTGTGGGTTGATCCGCCAGCGCCATGCAACATCAAAAGTGTCATGCCCCGACCGTCTTGCTGAACATGCCATCGATGCACAGGTCCTGTGACACGTTTTGACAGATGTCCGTTCGGCCAATCGTGGATCTCTGCCCAGTCCATGACTCACACGCCTAAGGCAGCTGTGACTGCGTCTGTCAGCCGTTCGGCATTGGCACGGGGCAACGGAACATAGGTTGCATTCAGAATTTTCCCAAGCACCTGTAATGCGGGTTGTGGCCGATTCGACATGTCCAACACGAGGGATGAAATACCCGATGCACGCAAGGCGCCAGCCATCTGATCGGCATCGCTTGCCGCCTGAGACCGGTTGGCATTGCCGTCCAGCGCGATGTTGGCGCGGCCATCTGTGATAAGAATGATCGTTGGTGTCAGACCCCGTCCAGTCGCCTGTTCGGCCAGGCCCATCGCGCAGTGCAGGCCTGCTGCCAACGGTGTACCCCCGCCGCCGGGTAGGGCGGATAGCCTGCGCTTTGTCTGAACCAAAGACCGCGTGGGCGGCAACAGGATTTCTGCACCGGTGCCGCGAAAGGCAATCAAAGCAACGTGGTCCCGATTCGCATATGCATCGGCCAGCAGCAGTTCGATGGCGCCCTTGGCCTCGCCCAAACGCGCCATCGCCGCAGACCCTGAGGCATCCACGCAAAAGATCAGCAACCGGTCTGACTGCTCTGCATAGCGCTTTAACCGGATATCGGAGGGCCGAATGAGCAGACCTGGCCGGTCAGGTTGGTGTTTGCGCCGGATTGGTTGCCAGGGCGCTGCGGCACGCAGCGTTGCAACCAGATCAATCCGCGCCGTGCCGTCGAGCCTACCGGGCCGCGACGGGAGCGGCCGGCCCCTGCGGTTGCCTGTACGCGTGCGGCCCGCGCCTGCTCCGCTACTGACGCGTGACGTGCGGGTTGAAACCAGTTGATCCAAAAGACCCGGCGGCAGCAACGCTTTGACCGCCGCGATCAGCATATCGCCTTCTGGAAGCGTCATATCTGTGCTTTTGTCCTGCCCGTCTGCTTCATCTGGCGCGTCTGGCTCGGGGGGCGCGGGCGGAAGAGGATCGCTGGCGGTTTCTTCTTGAGGAATAATCGTTGCGCGATGTGGAAAGACCAAGGCGGCTGCGATCTCTATATCTGCCTCGGTCAAGTTGCTGCGACCAGTGTATCGGGCATGCGCCTTTGCTGCGCGCAAGGCAAGTGTCGGTGCGCGCAATGAACCGATCCCAAAGGTTGAAGCAAGCACAGTCAACTGGATAGTTGCATCTGCGACCGAAACGTCCGGGCTGTCTGGTGCCGCTGGTATCTTGGCCCAAGTGTCAGGTCTGCGGCCGTCGGGTTCGATGTGAAATGCCAGACGTTCAGCCAGTGTCGCAGGAACAGCTTCGTCCGGCTCGGCCCCTTCGTCCAGTGCCACAATGCCGGCCGTTAAAGACTGATCCATCAAGGACGACAGTTTGGCGGCGAGAGTGGCCGTGCACCTTTCGGCCATCGGAATTACGGCGAAGCAGGCTGTCTCAAAAAAGCCTTTGCCATGGACCACGCGCGCGGTCGCGAGCGTGGCTGGCAGATCGATGCCACCAAACAGCTGTTCGTCGCTTATCGAAGGCGGCATTTTCCGCAGTGGGGTTGTGGTAGGCAGCCTAGCAAGCAGCGCGTCGCGGTCGGGGCCTGCGCGCATGCGTATCACGGCGCCGCCCAATCCTGCCGGGTCGACGGCCAGCAACTGCAAGGCCAAAGCTGCCATATGCCAGCTTTCGGTGCTCATCTTAGTTTACGCAAATTGGCCGCTGGAATGTGCGGATGTGCGGCCCTGATCCGAATGCAAATCACCCCAGCACCGCCTCGACGGTGCGGGCAACACGGGTGCTGCTGCCCGCTTCGTCCAGAGGATCGCGGCGTAGCCTGTGGCTTAGCGCGATGGGTGCGATCTGCCGCAGATGATCGCGATTAAGCGTCTTATTTTTGCGATAGGCTGCCAGCGCACGGGCGGTTCGCAGAAGGGTCAATTCCCCGCGCAGGCCATCGCTGCCCAAAGCGATACACAATTCGGCACAGTCCCGCAGGATGGCGTCAGGTGTTTCAACTTGTGGCAGAGCCTTGCGGGCTGCAAGAATCGCGCGTCTGATTTTGGCATCCTGTTTACTGTAGATGCCAATGAAGCTGTCAAAATCCTGTTCAAATGCATCGCGGCGCTTGATCACCTCGACGCGTTGCGAAACGTCAGTGGGGCTGCGAACCTCGACCGACAGACCGAACCGATCCAAAAGCTGGGGCCGCAGTTCGCCTTCTTCTGGGTTTCCAGAACCGACAAGTACAAAGCGTGCAGGGTGCCGGATCGACAAGCCCTCTCGTTCGACCACGTTTTCGCCGGATTGGGCGACATCCAGCAGCAGATCGACAATGTGGTCTTCCAGTAGATTGACCTCGTCAATATAGAGGTACCCGCGGTTTGCGCGCGCCAGCAGCCCGGGTTCAAACGCTTTTTCGCCGCGCGTCAGCGCCCGTTCGATATCAAGTGCGCCAACAACACGGTCTTCGGTGGCCCCCAATGGCAGGTCGATCACCGGCGTTGGTTTGTTTTGTGTGCGTTTTGTCACTATCCCGGCCCATTCGGGCGTTTCACCCTGAGTGGCCGCATTGATCGGGCATCCGACAATCGCCTTGATCGGTGGCAGCAGCGCGGCCAGTGCCCGAACCGCCGTGGATTTGCCTGTGCCCCGGTCGCCAAATACCAGCACGCCACCAATGCCGGGGTCGATGGCCGTTAAAACCATCGCCTGTTTCATATCTGTTTGGCCCACGATGGCAGAGAAGGGAAAGGGCGTCTTGCTCATGTTAATTTCAATCCTTTCAATGGGCTGATGCCGCCCCACGTGCCGCGATCACCCAATATCGAAAAGCGCGCGTAGAGCTCTTCCTTGAACCAATCACCTTCGCGCACGGCTTTGATCGCTTTGGCATGTGGCCCATCATGTCGCGCAAACGCCGCCATTTCTGCTGCTCCGGGCCAGATCGAAAACGTTATCTGGTGTAACATCGGCAGTTCGCCGATGCCAATTTTAAACACCACGTTAGGATCAGTGCCGATCATGGCCGAGATGTCTGGCACGCGGCCCCAGAACTTGGTCAAAATCTTTGGCTTGATTGTCGCGCGAGTCAGCGCAGCAAGAGGGCCTGATTCCGGTTCTGATGCAATTGAAAAGGGTGTGACGCCGCTCCAATTGCCGCGGGCGGACGTTGGACAAAGAAAGACGGTCCAGTCCTCTTTGGCGCGATTTCTGTAGCGTTTGAAAAGCGGTGTCTGATCAACTCGTTGTTGTGCGGTCTCTAGATCTGGCCAAGTGCAGAGTATCGCATAAACGCCTGTGTTCGGAATCGGTGTAAAGCCTTGACCGGTTCCCGACCCACACAACTTCCAGAATTCTAGGTCTGGGATCCGTGCCATCGCGAGTCGCGCGCCGCCCATCATCGCCAGTGCCCACGCCTGGTCGCGCCACCGCTCAAAGCGGAAGAAGGAAAGTGTCGTCGTCTGATTCATGTATTCGCACTGTCTGCATGCCTGTTGGCACCAAAGTTAGCCTATCCGTCGAAAATAAATTGTCAACTAAACTAGACACATCTATTGTACTAAATAGATGACACGCCTTGAACACATAGAATCGACAAATGTTGCTACTGGGCCGCGCGCTATTGTTATTGGCGCAGGTCTGGGCGGGTTGGCTGCAGCCATGCGGATGGGCGCCAAGGGATACAACGTTACCGTGATTGATAAGCTGGACGTGCCGGGTGGGCGCGGTTCTGCAATTTGGCAAGACGGACACCGGTTCGACCTTGGCCCGACAATCGTCACGGTGCCGCAACTGTACAGGGACTTGTGGGCCGCCTGTGGTCGCGATTTCCACGCCGAGGTGGAGCTAAAGCCGCTTGATCCGTTCTATGAAATTCGTTGGCCTGACGGCACCAAGTTTGTCGCCCAGCAAAGCACTGAAAAAATGCGTGCTGAAGTGGCCAAAATCGAGCCGCGGGATGTGGCCGGTTTTAACCGGTTCCTACGCGATAGCGAGCGGCGCTATTGGTTTGGCTTTGAGGATCTGGGCCGTCGATCAATGCATAAGCTTTGGGATCTGATCCAGGTTTTGCCCACTTTTGCTTGGTTGCGCGCCGATCGGTCTGTCTATGCACATGCCGCGCGGCGATTTCGTAACGACAAGCTGCGTATGGCCTTTTCGTTTCACCCACTGTTTATCGGTGGTGACCCCTGCAATGTGACATCAATGTATATCCTCGTCAGTTATCTCGAGAAACAGTTTGGTGTGCACTATGCCATGGGTGGTTTGGCTGGAATGGCAAAGCGCATGGCCGAAGTGATCGAGGATCAGAACGGCACTCTTTTGATGCAAACAGAAGTGGATCAGATCGTTGTTCGCGATGGCCGGGCCCGGGGTGTGCGGCTGACTTCGGGTCTGGAATTGGGTGCTGATGTGGTTATCAGCAATGCGGATGCGGGCCACACCTATGATCATTTGATGCGCAGTGCCCCCAAAACTCGATGGACGCCCAGACGCCTCAAGCGCACACGGTACTCGATGAGCCTTTTTGTCTGGTATTTCGGGACAAAAGGCACGCGTGACAAGTGGTCCGACGTGGGTCATCACACTATTCTCAACAGCCCGCGTTACACCGGATTGCTGAAAGACATTTTTATTAAGGGCAAGTTGGCCGATGATATGAGCCTTTATGTGCATCGCCCTTCAGTTACCGATCCTTCGGTCGCCCCCGAGGGCGATGATACTTTTTATGTCCTTAGCCCTGTGCCGCACCTTGGCCACGGCGGGGTCGATTGGAAAACCGAAGCAAGCGTATATAAAGCCAAGATGCTCAAAGTACTCGAGGAACAACTGCTTCCCGGGTTGAGCCCTAGAATCAGCACTGAACAGGTTTTTACTCCCGAGACGTTTCGCGATCGCTACTTGTCACCGCATGGTTCTGGGTTCTCGATCGAGCCGCGCATTCTCCAATCAGCATGGTTTCGGCCCCATAACATATCTGAAGAGGCCGAGGGCTTGTATCTTGTTGGCGCTGGTACACATCCCGGCGCTGGTGTGCCGGGCGTAATCTCGACTGCTGAAGTGCTCAGCCAGCTTGTACCGGATGCTGTAAAATGATGGACCCACGCGATCTTGATGCCTGCACAGAGGCCATTCGACACGGATCACTGTCCTTTCATGCTGCGTCCAAGCTGTTGCCGAAAAAGGTGCGTGACCCCGCACTGGCATTGTACGCGTTTTGCAGGTTGGCCGATGACGAAGTCGATCTGAAAGCTGAAAAGGTCGAGGCGGTGCTGGACCTGCGCGATCGTCTTGATCTCGTCTATGCTGGCACGCCCCGAAATGCGGCGCCTGATCGAGCCTTTGCTGCCGTTGTTGAACATTTTGAGATGCCGCGTACTTTGCCGGATGCCTTGCTTGAAGGCTTGGCCTGGGATGCTGAGACACGCACATATGCAACGCTGAGCGACCTTCGGGATTATTCGGCGCGCGTGGCATCGGCCGTCGGGGCGATGATGTGCGTGCTGATGGGCGTGCGTGATGCGGATGCGCTGGCGCGGGCCTGTGATCTGGGTGTCGCAATGCAGTTGACAAATATCGCCCGCGATGTCGGTGAGGATGCGCTTGAAGGGCGGTTGTACTTACCGACTGACTGGCTGGACGATGCGGGCATTGATCGGAACGACTTTTTTGCCAAACCGCATGCGACAAAGCCAGTGCGCTTGATGGTTAAGCGATTGGTAATGGAGGCAAACCGCCTCTATTATCGTTCAGAGGCAGGGATCGCTGCCTTGCCGCGATCCTGTCGACCGGGAATATATGGTGCGCGATTTATTTATGCAGGTATTGCTGGACGGCTGTCTGCTATGGAATATGACAGTGTGTCGTCGCGGGCACGCACATCCAAGGCGCAAAAGATCGGGTGGCTGGCCCAGTCGGTTTTGCAAAGCGGGATGAGTATGGTGATGCCCCAATCAGCTGTGCTCTATGCCAAGCCGCTGCCAGAGGTCCGGTTTCTTGTTGACGCTGCAGCCCGCCGGGTCGAACCTTCCCGCAGTGAAACCTTGCTGGAGGCGCTCGCATTACTCGAGGCGCGTCGTCAATCGGACCGTGCAACCTTGATCGGTCGTCAGGTCCGGTTGCATTAAGATAATGTTTTGGCTCGTATTTTGCATCTTCTTCGCAGCCTGTCTGGGGGCCGGTGTAACAGGGGGGCTTTTTGCGCCCGGACCATGGTATAGATCGCTTAATAAGCCGTCTTGGACGCCACCTGACTGGGTGTTTCCCGTTACATGGATGATCCTGTATGTCTGCATTGCGACGGCTGGGGCGCGCGCTGCTATGAGCGCTGACAACGGCGTGGCCATGGCATTCTGGGCGATGCAGATTGCATTTAATGGATTGTGGACGCCAGTATTTTTTGGACTCAGGAATATCCGGCTAGGAATGGCGATCATACTCGTTTTGTGGCTGACAGTGTTGTGCGCAATGTTAGCCCTGTTCCAGATCGACACTATTGCAGGTGTTTTATTTGCACCCTATTTGGTTTGGGTTACGATCGCAGGTGCGTTGAATGCGGCGGTTTGGAACCTTAACCGTACCGAAGCTTCTAAGGCGTCGGTGCACCAAGGGTAAATCCGTTCTTCATCTTGCTGAATAAACTCTGGGGAGTTTGAGGGGCTGGCCCCTCAACCGGTATTTTCAAGCTACAATTTCGGTTCAGCTTGCCCGCGTCGAAGCCTCCGGCGGGAGTTTGTCTGGCAAGATGAAAAGGGATCAGTCAAAAGACCATTTCGCCCGCCTGGGCACTCGAACTGCCAACATGGGTTTGAGAAGTGGTGATCGGAAGCGCTTGAGGTCTAGTGCTTCGTGTACCCCTGTTACCTTTTGTCCGTTCAACGTCGTTTGAACAGCAGCCCGTGAGTAAAACGGTGCGTCTAGCATGCTTTGGATTTGAGTAGCCTTGGTACCCGCATCCCCCCGTGTTTCACGTTTTACAGCCCAAAGCGAACGTCGCATCGGCGCTTTTGGCGGCAGTTCAATCGTTCTTGCGATCCCGTTTTTGTCGAATTGGAATGCTGCCGCCAATTCAGAGCCATCCAACCGTGTGGCATCATAAAAGCATGTTGCACCATCCGAGGTTGGGTACCGTCCCCACGTCCAATAGGAAAAATCCTGTTCCAGTGCCCGGCTGCCGAAGTTCGCATCGAAGTACCCTTCGCCGTTCCATTGCCAGCCAGGCCTGTCGATGTCGACTTCGATCCGTGATCGTGGGGCAAAGGGGCGCCATATATGGGCGCCGTCTGGTGTTAGGGGCAGTTCAACATTTGTGACCGCAGAGGGTACGATCCTGATCTGACCTCTGATCCGGTTGATGAGCGGCGGAGATGATACCTCGTCGATGGTAATGATCAGTGTGTCGCCTTCCCAGCGCATCATAGAAGGCCCAACTTCGAGCCGGGACGCAGTCTGGCGCAGTGCAGTTTCGCCGCGGTCTGTCATTGTGAAGCGTCCACCTGGTCCGTATGTGGCGACGTTGATGCAGACATGGTTTTGCGGTTTTTTTCGGCCTGACCACTTATACCAAGGCGAAAATACCGATCCAATGAACCCGATCACCGACACGGCGCGGGTGCCGCAATCGCTCAGGCCGTCGACATACCACCATGCATAGCCGTTTGGCTGGACCGCGATGTCGAAGCGTGGTCGTTCAAGATCGCCTCGACCGCATGCCGGGCGGAGAGTGTCGCCATCGGTACGCCCGCCCCCGGATGTGTCCCGCCGCCCGCAAGGTAAAGGTTCGGGATAAATGTTCGGGCTGTTGGGCGTTGCAAAGCCGCCGTCAGGCCGTGCGGCGTCTGCCCGTACAGCGCGCCCGCGCTCGCCGGGAACATCTGGGCGAAGTTCTGAGGTGTCGCAAGGGAGGCTATGGTCGGTGTCGGGCTGAAAGTCATCCCGTGCGC
>Ga0206126_10002570_pt1 | contig 19442 bp, 15 predicted proteins | sample Helgoland_Spring_5_FD_148621 | JGI IMG/M metagenome (GOLD analysis project Ga0206126, IMG submission 148621) | Pelagic subsurface seawater microbial communities from Kabeltonne, Helgoland, North Sea - Helgoland_Spring_Bloom_20160412_1 | ecosystem: Environmental > Aquatic > Marine > Epipelagic ...
AAAGGTATTTGAGGTAAAACATTTTGAGAATGGAACAGATGGCAATCAATTACTTACAACCGGGGTCTTTGATTTTGTAAATGATACTTATCATTGTACCGTTCGAGTCATTCAAGATTAGACCTTTGATCCTCATTCATTGGCGATTATCTTTTGTCACAAACTATTGATTTTCCAAACATGAGATTTTTAATGTGACGCTTTTAGGCAAAGGATGAAGTGTTCATTTCATCGTTCAAAATGTAGATTAAAATGTGGTTACAAAAGAAGCGCTCATCGAATAACAGTCATTGAAAATAAATACCGATTTAATTTTTCTGTGACCACGGGAGTTATGCCGGACCTCGCCCCCACAGGCTGAAATCATAAATTCTGCTATTCAGATGCTAATCTTTGGGTGGGGATTTAGTGGGATAAGCATACCAGTTAATTTTTCGAGAGAGGTACATGGTGATGGCCAAAACGAATAATAATTCTAAACTTCCCACAAGGAGTGCATAATCCTCAATTTGAATAATTAAATAAATAAACGCGTAAAGCAAGATTAAAAGGCCACCAATGACTTGAGTCAATTTTCTTTTTTTTGAAAAACTATGGGCAAATAAAGTAATCATCAAAATGATGGTTACACTGCTCACCAAATAACTGAGGCCAAATGAGAGGTGCTCACTCAAGGCAATCAAAAGGGTGTAAAAAACACAGATTGCCAAGCTTACGATCACATATTGCACAGGATGGATGCGCAATCCATTGAGCAATTAAACAAAAAAGAATAGTAAAAAAGTGAGGGCTATAAACAAAGAGGCATATTTTTCCGCCCGCATGGTCTGCTGGTAGTCATCGGCCGGCACCCATAAGTTGACACCAAAAGCAGATTCATAAATGCCTTGAACCGTTCCTCTAAAACTTTGGGGATATGATCGATTTAAGTTTAACACCTCCCATGATGCATGAAAACCCTCCTGACCAATCGTTCGATCATCTGGCAAGAACGCACCATCAAAACTTGGACTTGGCCATGATGAATTTAATTCGACAAGGGTTGATTTTCCTAAGGAGACCATGCTCAAGCTTGTGCTACCATTAATGCTGAGGTCAAGTGAAAAGGCCCATAGTTCATTTGAACTAGGGGGTATAAGAATTCGAGTACTGATCCCCTTCTGAATCACCTCATCTGATTCAATCCCTGGCTTAAAACGATAAATATCATTTCCTCAATGTAGGGTTACTTCCTCTTGTATGCCCCTTAAATCAGACAATCCCAAAGCAGCATAGGCCTCCTCCCAGAGGATATCCTCTACCGGGATTTTCCAATCCTCAAAATTTGGAGGTGAAAATATCCCTCAAATTTTCATTTTGGAACAATAAACGGACACCTCGTAAATCCCTCGATACCTCATTTCAGGCAAAATTCACCCTCAATGTTTAGTTGATCAGGTAAAAAATGGGTGTACGCTCTGGGTTCAACCCATTTGATCATTTCGCCATCGTTGTTGTAAACTTTGGAAGAAGTGGTGTAAGGCACCGTCAGTACTAATCCTAGAAGGGTTTGGGTACTCCCCCACTTGTCGCTGACCTCTTTTATGGCTTCCTCTTGACGTTCATGGCGCTCTTTGATTAAATCTTGCACCATTGAAACGGGAATGAGCAACAACAAAATAAGCAACCCAATGGTCAGTAATCTGATACTAATAGATGCCTTCAACCAAGCATTTGCTTTTTAAATCAAAGTAACGTCTTCTGGTTCCTTTATGGATCATTCGTTCATTAATAATAACTATTGAGTCGTACAAATACTTTCGACTGGACCTTTTGCTGTGCCTTCCCAATCTGCATCTGCGACCCCCGTCCAAAGCTGAGTCATCTCGTCATAGCGCAAAGCATGAACTCGGGCAAAAGCGCCATAACGCTCGAGTGGGTTCACCTCAAAACCAGCATCCAACCAGAGCAATGAATCTGCTGCGGTCCAACCATTATTGGGCGTAAATTCGGCATTGATTTGAAGCCCTCTGCCCACATAACTGCCTGATAGTGAATCAAAGGCAGACATGGGATGTACTCGTGGTGCCAAAACTGCGGCTTGTAAAGACATTCCTTGATCAATAAATCGAGAGATTGTTTGTACGATTCCTGACAAAATTCTTAATCCTCCAGCTGCACCCAGCACCATCACTGTTTTCCCATCTTTCGTGACAATGGTCGGTGCAATGGTCGTTCTTGGCCGTGAACCTGGGGCTTGATCCGTTCCCGATAAATACGCCCCCATAGTGGATGCGTAAACAAAGCCCAATCCAGGTGTAATCACCTTAGAACCAAACAGTGGGCCTACGGTTTGGGTAATTGAAACCACCATACCTTGACAATCCGCCGTAGTAAAATGCGTGGTATGATGACTGTCCTCTCCCCAAGTATCTCCTGACCAATCGACATTGGTTACGCGAAGGTTTTGTGCCTCCTGATAGTAAAGGGTCGCCTCAGCAGCAGCCCGTTCAGGAACGATGAAGTCTTCAGACGCTTTTTCTGCCCATTCTTTGTCTTGTACGGACAGCAAATCTAATTCATAGTAGTCTTCATATCTGCTGTTCGCAGCAAGAGCCAAGGCTTGATTGATGACCAAGGCCCATTCAGCAGGATTCATAAGGGATAACTCAAAGGGTTCCAAAAGATTCAATGCCTTGATCACCAAGCCGCCTCCTGCTGGGGCCGCAATGGAGTGAATGTCATACCCACGGTATTGGGTAGTCACCATACGTCCATCCAACACCTTGTATTGCGCCAAATCTTCCATCGTAACAAATCCCCCATTAGCTGCCATGTCTTCGGCAATGCGAAGAGCCGTTTCCCCTTCATAAAAATCTCGGCCCCCACTTTGGGCAATCCGCGTAAGGGTCTGTGATAAGTCGGCCTGAATCAATTGCTCTCCTGCTTGATATAGCACAGAATCCCCCTTGAGCATTTGTGCACTTATACCGACATTTCCCCGTATGTTTTCATAGGCCATTTTATGTCGCGCCGCTTCTCCTGGCAAAATTTCAAACCCTTTGATTGCCAATTCAATGGCCCCCTGCATGAGTGTTTCCAAAGGCAATGATCCGTGAGCCTCATGCAATTTCACCAAACCTGCGACTACCCCTGGAATCGCAATTGTACCATGACCAGAAGACACTACTGAATCAGTTATCCTATAACTAGCAGGTATTTCGGTCATAGCATTATAAGATTGAAAAGAGCCATCCGTTTTTCGAACCAATATTTGACTCCTCCCTCCAATACCATTCATCGTAGGCTCAACCACGGCCAAAGCGAAGCCTGTAGCCACCGCAGCATCCGCAGCATTCCCTCCCAATGCTAAAATTTTATTGCCTACTGCTGTTGCCAGTGGTTGTGCGGCCACCACCATGCCTTGTTTAGATTGGGCAAATTGAGGATTTTCTGCTTCTATTCTAGGGCTCTTTTTATTTTGACATGAAAAGAATAAAAGAGAGAAAATAATGCAATAATTAATTGATGTCTTGACCATAAGTGTTGAGATCATAAGGATAATATAGTCAAAAAAAGCATCTGATTTTATCACTACTTTATTAACGGTCAAATAATTACTCATCCAATAAAAATTCTGCTTACCCGTTGACTTACGCCGGTCAGAATCTCATAGGGAATGGTTTGTGCCCATTCGGCCAAATCTTCAATCGTCGGATTTTCCCCGAAAACGACTACAGTATCCCCTTCAAAGCAGCTGATACCTGTGACATCGACCATGGTCATGTCCATACAGATGTTACCGATCGTTGGCACCTGATGGTCATGGAGACCCATAAAGCCCCTCCCCTTACCGAAAACTCTTGCATAGCCATCGGCATAGCCAATGGGAACGATGGCTATCGCAGTATCGCGATCGGCACGTCCAGCCGTACCATAACCGATATACTCCCCCTTTTTAACTGTTTTTATTTGAGAAATCCGCGTCTTCAAGACACTTACTGGAGCTAGGTTCATGGACCCTGAGGGATCAAACCCATAGAGACCGATACCCAATCGTACCATATCAAATTGATATTCAGAAAATCTAACTATGGCCGAAGAATTGCAAGCATATTTAAGCGGTTGATGAGATAAGCCCATGGTCAGCTTGAGATAGGTTTGCTCAAAAATGTTGGCCTGATTGTGGGTAAAATCATCTTCCGAGGGCAAGTCAGCCATAGAAAAATGAGTAAAAATCCCCGCCACCTCTAAAGCGCCTTCCGAAAGCAAACCCTTGATTTCATTCACCTCACTAGGATCAAACCCCAATCGATGCATGCCCGTATCTATTTTTAAATGAATTTTAGGCTTCGAGGGTAAGGTCATTACCTGCTTTAGGCCAGCTAAATTGTAAATTTCAGGCTCTAACTGATAATTACAAAAAATCTCCAATTGGTCTAAATCTGGATTCATCACCATAATTGGGGTCTCAATTCCATTTTTTCTGAGCGCGATGGCTTCATCTAAATAAGCCACGCCTAAATAATCAATGTGATGAAATTGCAATACATTGGCTATTTCAAGACTCCCTCCTCCATAGCCAAAAGCTTTCACCATGACCATTATTTTTGTCTTTTCGGACAGGCGTTGCTTGTATTGATTTAAGTTTTGAACAATCCCTTCCAGTCGGATTTCCAGTTGGGTTCGATGCTTTTTGGCTTCCAGTCGATGAATAATTCGTTCTAAAGCAAACTTTCTTGCCCCTTTAACTAAAATCATCTCATCCTGAAAATCAGGTTGATTTGATAAAAAATCTGCTACCGTGAGATAAGAAATAATGGGTATCTCAAACTGATCTTGAAATACCGCAATTTGTTTACCAATGGTAAACAATCGATTGATCTGATGACTGACCAATAGTTCATTCACCTTTTTATAAAGGTGGGCATCATTCAACCCAGATTGTTGGATGTCTGTTAAAATAAGTGTTTTATTTTGCCGCTGCTTTTGTTGTTTTAGGAAATCAAGGGCCACCGTAAGGCCTTGAAAATCGTTGTTATAAGTATCATCAATCAAATAACAATTATCGATCCCCTTTTTAATTTCCAACCTCATTTCCAAGGGTTTAAGTTTATCCAAACCCTGTTGAAGGGTCGCTTGGTCCAATCCACAAAGTAAGGCTGCTGTGAGGGCATGCAGGGCATTCTCTATCCAAATTTCAAAAGAAAAAGGAAATTGAAAGATATACCAAACTCCTTCGAATTGAAGGGATACACTGCTTTTGGAAAGTGTATAATAAAAGCACGCTTGCGGGTCGGTTGTTGACCAATCAAATATCCTATCGGGATACAACCCTTTTAAATAATCAAAAACATCACTATGATCTCGCCGACAAATGATTTGCTGAGCCCCTACAAACAATTTTGCTTTTTCAGTAATTTTATTTGCCAAGTTTTTAAAACCTTGATCATGAGCTTCTCCAATGTTGGTGAAGATCCCTATGCTCGGTTGAAGAATTTTTTCCAAGTGCTCCATTTCTCCTTGTTGAGAGATCCCTGCTTCAAAAATGCCTATTTGATGATGCGTTGAGAGATCCCATACCGAAAGAGGGACCCCGATTTGAGAATTAAAGCTCTGGGGACTTTTGGCCACCACAAACTTTTCTGAAAGGAGCGTAGCCAACCATTCTTTCACCAAGGTTTTAGCATTGCTCCCAGTAATGGCAATCAGCGGGATGGGGTGATGTGCGACCGCGCATCTTCCCAAATCTTGTAAGCAAGCCCTACTAGAGGTAGTCAAAAAGATATTGGCTTTCGGGTAAAGATTAACATCAATGGCCCTTTCAACCACAAAACTACGCACTCCTCTGGCATAAAGCTCAGAAATAAAATCATGCCCATCCGCTCGTGCACTTTTCAGAGCTACGAAAAGTAACCCTTCCCATAGGGAGATCAATCGCGAGTCATAACCCAACCGGGTAATTACTACTTCTGAATGATGACAGAGTTCTGTCCCTTCGACTTCCTTAACCAGCTGTGACCACGCGATCTTCATAACCTCATTTCCATCTCATATTGATCCAAATTATTGACCAATCCTGTATTTATTAAAAAATTGAACATACCATTTGCTTTAGAGGGGATATTCATCAAGGTCAGGTCTCTTTGACATACCTGCTGGGCATGTTGCAGCAAAGCGGTTCCCACGCCTTGTCTTCGGTGATCCTTTCGTACCCCCAACTGTGATATCCTCCCCAAATGTTTTTGAAAAATGATATAGCCTATTAACGTGTCCCCCTGATAACCCTCTATCAATTTTTCGTATTTCCAGTTGGCATTTAAACGTTCGTTGGCATCTATAAAAGAGGGTGAAAAGTCAACAAATGTATTAAATCGATCCAATTTAAAATCCTGCGATTCCCGAAAAATAAGATGATTCAATCCCATATCCGTAACAATAGACCCCTTAAAGCAATGCAGCAGTTGTTTTTTTTGAAATCCCATAGTCTCATATAATTTCAGTGCGCGCGCGTTGGTCGTGATGACTTCCAGTAAAATTCTGTCCGCGCCACTTTCCCTCAAATAGGGCAGTAAATTTTTATATATTTTCTGAATGATTCCCTTTCCCCGATACACTGCTATGACACCGGTGCCTCCATTATAAACGGTATCTAATCCCTGAAAATGGGCCCGGCTCTGCAATACAAAACCAATAAGTGCTTTATCCTCAAACATCACGCCACTAATCCCCCCATCCAGCTCTAGTTTTTCTAACATTCTGATAGAAAAATCCTCATAAGATAACTGCAAGGGGGCGTTGGCTTGGGCAAACGTCCATATAAAACACGAATAGAGGTCTCTAAGGAGCGCAGGTTGATAATATTGAAAAGACAAGGGCATAATCAGTAGAATATTAAAATAATGATAAAGTAAATGAAAAATATGACCAACTCCTTTATACAAAGAAAGAAACCCTCTTCTTCATGGGGGAAACCTATTGAATCAGGCCTCCGTTTCTATATCCTCACAGCCGTCAAGCTCTTCAGACCCACCTCAAAAGTATCCTCTGATCATAAAGACAAATTATATGTTAATAATCATTTAAATTTCTTACAATGTTAACGGGTGATTATTTAATTTTGAATGCTGATTTAAAAGAGAAGTCTAGCCTATTTTTTAAAAAAAATGGGAAGTTAGCTCAGTTGGTTTAGAGCACCGCCTTGACAGGGCGGGGGTCGCTGGTTCGAATCCAGTACTTCCCACATCTTGGCCCATAGCGCTTTTAAGCCCTCTTGGCCCGCCTTTTTTGTTAAAAACAGTTAATCTACTGCCCTCAAAGTGTAGATCTACCTACTTTTGTACATGAGTAAAAATAGGTTAGGCTGGATTATTACCCTAATGAGCGTTGCACTCACCGGCCTCATTGCTTTTCAATGGTATTGGATTGATACGGTAATCACTGGCAATCGTGACCATTTTGAACGTGATGTCATGACGGCTTTGTCAAATGTAACTAAGAAGCTAGAACAACAAGAGGCCTTATTTTATGTCAATCGGAAAATAAGTAATTTCTCCTCTCAAGGTCAATCAAGAGGATTTCAACCCTTTCAATTTCAAGCAACTCCCCCCCTAAATCAAAGACAGGCCCTTCAAGGAGAAAAAAAGATTCGGTTTGATGACAGTCTCTCTAGTACAGGAAGTTTCAATTTTTCTTTTGAAGTGGTAGGTGCACCCCTTAGATCCAATCAGATGGGGAAGGCCTTCTTCGACGTGCTCAAATCCAATATCAAAAATATTCAATTTGCTTATCCTAAAGATGCGCCGGAAACTGAAACTCTCAATTCAAATCTTAAAGAAATTTTGGAAAAAATTTCTAATAAATCCAATATGATGATGGGTCTTTTGGAGGAAATGATGTTGCCTAAGATTGGGCTCACCAATCGTTTTGATCCTGATCAACTGGATTCTCTTCTTCATACGGAGTTAAAGAAAAAGAGTATTGATATACCCTATGATTATGCCATCATCAACCCGCGCTCCGGTCGATTAATTGAAATCAGCAAAGATTACTCAAATGAACGGCTGTTACAAAGCCACTTCAAAACCAATTTATTCCCCAACGATGTCACCAATGAACCCAATTTACTGGTCATTGATTTTCCGAGTCAAGAGAAGTATCTCATGAGTAAAATCTGGTTTCCTTTATCTAGCTCAGCTTTGTTAATTCTCATTATTTTAATTTGCTTCGGCTATGCTGTTTTTACCATTGTTCGGCAGAAAAAAATCTCGGTAATGAAAACCGATTTCATGAACAACATGACCCATGAATTCAAAACGCCCATTTCCACCATCGGATTGGCCATCGAAGCCCTCCTTGATCCAACAATTCCGCAGAAGCCCTCCATGAAAATGAAATATTTAGGCATCATTGCAGATGAAAATAAACGCTTAGAGAGCCAGGTAGCCGATGTTTTGCAAATGGCACAACTCGATAAAAACGAATTAAAATTAAATTTAGTAACCGTGGATCTTCATGCCATTATCCAACAAGCAGTAGACAAAATTTCTATTCAAATGGAGCGTAAATTAGGACATCTAAAATTGGCATTAAAGGCCTCCCAGTTCAAATTAAAAGGGGATGAAGCTTATCTCTTGGGTGTCCTTCTCAATCTATTAGATAATGCTTTGAAATATTCAAAGGATGCCCCCAATATCATGATCCGAACACAAAACATCAGAGGTCAGCTCATTTGCTCCATCAAAGATCATGGGATGGGTATGAGCAAAGAAGCCCAAAGAAGTATTTTTCAGAAATTTTATCGCGTGGCCAGTGGCAATGTACACAATATCAAAGGTTTTGGACTTGGTCTGGCTTATGTCAAAGAGATCATTACGCTCCATCATGGAAGCATCGAAGTGGAAAGTGAGCTTAAAAAAGGGACCAATTTTATAGTTAAATTCCCTCTAGATTATGAATAATACAAGAATATTAGTGGTTGAAGATGATGTTAACCTGGGCCAGATCCTTGAGGAATATCTCAAATTAAAGGGATTTACGACCAACTTGGCCACTGATGGTGAGGCTGGTCTCACCGCTTTTTATGAGGGCCAATATGACTTGTGTTTACTGGATTTAATGATGCCAAAAAAGGATGGCTTTTCACTAGCCAAAGATATCAGAGCGGTCAATGCTGATATTCCTATCATTTTCTTGACGGCTAAATCTATGAAAGAAGATGTCTTAAAAGGGTTTCAGATAGGTGGCGATGATTACGTTACCAAACCGTTTAGTATGGAGGAATTACTGCTCAGAATTAATGCCATTTTACGACGATCCAGTTCTAAAAAATCAGCCGCCTTTCCAAAAGAATATGTAGTAGGAAATATTCGATACCATTATAACGAAAACACATTAATCATCGATCAGCATAATATCTCCCTAACTACCAAAGAAAACGAACTGATGAAATTGTTTTTGGAAAATCTAAATCAAACTGTGGATAGGACCTTAGCTCTCAAGCGTATTTGGAAAAATGATAGCTATTTCAATGCCAGAAGTATGGATGTATATATTGCCAAACTCCGCAAATATTTTCAATTAACAGACGCATTTAAAATCATTACGATTCATGGAGAAGGATTTAAATTGATTCAAGTCAACTCTGATAACCATTGACCTGTTATATTTGTATATTATGGCTTAATCATTCGTCTCGAGCAACACATAAACTTATCCATAATGGAGATCATTCCTTCGATATTAATTCATAATGGCCAAACGGCGCGATTGATCAAAGGTGATTTTAAAAAGGAAAAAGTATATGACCTAAGCCCACTCGATCTGGCCAAACAATTTGAAAGTGCCGGCATACACAAACTACATTTGGTTGATTTGGATGGTGCTAAAAAGGGGCACATTGTGAATTACCCTACACTTGAGATGCTTGCGGGCCACACCTCCCTTAAAATAAATTTTACTGGGGGCTTGCATACCGATGGCGACGTCAACAAAGCCTTTGAATTTGGTGCAGACAGCATCACGGCCTCCACGATTTCTATTTATCGTCCAGAATTATTCAAAGCTTGGATGATTTCTCATGGGCGAGAGAAAATAATGTTGGGTGCAGATAGTTTAGATCGTCAAATTAGAGTGGGTGGTTGGCTAAAGAAAACCAAAGTTGATCTTTTCAAACACATCGCCTACTACTACGAAAGAGGGCTCAAATACATCAAAACAACAGATATTTCTAGGGAAGCGCTGCTCGAAGGGCCTCCAATGGAGTTATATCAAGAACTCCTCGCCCATTTCCCAAACCTTCATGTTCTGGCCAAAGGGGGAGTGCGTGATCTCGCCGATATAAAGGAATTAAAAAAGATTGGTATACATAGCGTGATTTTCAGCAGTTCTTATTACGAAGGTCGGATAACACTTCAAGAGTTAAGCGATTTTATTGCTTCTGATCATTAATCTATACTGAGTCCCTCAAGCCCCTCTTGGCTTCTGTTTTCATATTTATGCTTATAAATGAAATAAAACACAAAGTTGTATTTAATCAATGAACTGTAAGATGAGTCAGCAACATTCGCTTGACTTTTTTGCAGCTCTTTTTTCTCCTCATCGGATACTTCTTCGATGGAATCCTCATTTTTGGTTAGAGGGTCATTCTCGTAAACCTCGATCACTGGTTCATGGAAACTTTTGATTTCTTCGGTATAGGGGTTGGTCGCCTTTACTGAATGGGTTATTGCAAGCATTGAGCAAGCCATAATCCCAAAGCATTGATAAATTTTCATATCGGCGTTGATAAAATGTAACACAAATTAAACAATTCTCGTAATAGTTCATCAAATTGGTTCTCTTTTTTGTGTTGTTCTATAAATTTCAAAAGCGCTCGTTACATATCCGCCATAAAGCACTCACTCCAACATGAGAAAAAGCCCCTATCAGCGCTTCAAGGAGACCTTTGACCGTTTGGTCAATCCTCTCATATCTCTACCCTACTTTGGAAATAAAAAAATCAATCATGAAAACCCATGACTAACCGGAACAGTTACGTAAATAAATTGCGCATGTGAATTCCCCAATAGATAAAGTTTATCCTATCAGTCCTTACGTGGGACTATGGCTGATTATTTAGTTCTGCTTTAAATCAATCATTTAAATGCAAAATCAAGCTAGGCACAATAAATGAGATCCATATCCCATTAAATCTAAAAACATTATGAGTCAAGGGAGACAGGAATTCAGTCTCCCACTAAACTGTTTAATGCTTAGGGGAACACAAAGGATAAAATAACCTAAAGGCAATTGAAAGCATTCCACTTGAGGTTGGAATCCAACGGGTCAAATTTAGGCTCCAATCATAAGGGTCGGAGCCCCTCCGTTCGAGATGTGATTGGCATCTGCTGCTACTGCTTGAAATTCGGGGGTTGATAATGCGGCGTTTAATGCTTATTGCGAATCAAATGGCATCACCCACATTTTGTAATAAGCAGGTTCTCCAAACGGTCCCGAAACAAAATCTGTCACCTCATAAGCCGTCACATCAGCGGGTATATTCAATTTTTTATTTAAAAATAGAATGTGTTCATTATAATCTGAATTAAACTTTTTAATATCTTTTGGTTATAGATATAATACGGCTAATTTCATGATGATTTTGTTAAGTTTAGCAATAAATGTAGAGTAAGACTTATTAGGATCGTTCAAAAAATATGATTAACAAAAACAAGTGCTTTTAAACATATCCGACTGCTAATAAAAAAAGCAGTTAATCACTTAACTGCTTTTTGAAGGGTGGAAGACCGGACTTGAACCGGCGACCTCCTGAACCACAATCAGGCGTTCTAACCAACTGAACTACAACCACCATTTATAAAAGAAGGCAAATTTAATCTTTTACTATAAATATTAAATGTTTTAAGGATTAAAAGATAGGCGCTTGCCTTTTATTTTCTCATCGAACTGTCCGGCGTCATAAGCAAGGTGTCCAGACACAAAAGTTTTTTCTACTTGAGAACGGAACAAAGCCCCTTCAAATGGGCTCCAACCGCATTTGGCAACTATGTTATCCGGACCCACTCGCCAAGGGCAATTCAAGTCCACCAGTGCCAAATCCGCAAAATAACCTTCACGAATGAAGCCTCTTTGCTGCACTTTGTAACAAACAGCTACCGCATGACTCATTTTTTCAGCAATTTGTTCCAATGAAATTTTCCCTTGATGATAAAATTCCAACATGGCCACCAAACTGTGTTGAATCAATGGTCCTCCTGAAGGTGCATTCGCATAAATCTGATTCTTTTCTTGTCGTGTATGGGGAGCATGATCTGTAGCAATCACATCAATTTTGTTCGCCAAGAGGCCATCCCATATTTGGGCCCTATCTTTGGATGTCTTTACGGCAGGATTCCACTTAATTAATGCTCCTTTTTGCTGATAATCTTCATCACTGAACCAAAGGTGGTGAATACAAGCTTCTGCGGTAATCTTCTTGGAGGACAGCGAGGTCTCATTTTCAAACAGTTCCAGCTCCTTACCAGTAGATATATGAAGGACATGGAGTCGGGTTCCATATTTTTTTGCTAAACTGACCGCACGTGATGACGAAAGATAGCATGCCTCTGCTGATCGAATGATGGGATGTTGTTCAAAGGGGATCTCCTGACCGTATTTTTGAAGGGCATGTGCCATATTGGTTCTGATCGTCAGTTCATCCTCACAATGTGTAGCAATCAACATAGACACTCGACTGAAAATGCGTTCCAAGGTCTGAGTGTCATCCACCAACATGTCTCCAGTGGAAGAGCCCATGAAAACCTTAACCCCACAAACCTGTCGAGGATCTGTTTTCATAACCTCCTCTAAATTTTCATTCGACGCACCCATATAAAATGAAAAGTTGGCCAAACTCTTTTTTCTTCCTATTTCATATTTTTCTTCCAGTAAGGATTGAGTCAATGTTTGGGGTTGTACATTAGGCATCTCCATAAAGGAGGTCACGCCTCCTGCCACGGCAGCTTTGGCTTCCGTATAAATCTCCCCCTTCTGAGTGAGTCCCGGCTCTCTGAAGTGCACCTGGTCATCGATCACTCCTGGAAATAAATGTTTCCCTGCCGCATTGATCTCCTTATAATTGATCTTGGGCTCCAAGGATTCCCCGACCTGCTCGATACACTCATTTCTTATCAATACATCCTGATGCGAAACCCTTCCTTCATTTACAAGGGTTCCAGCCTTAATTAAATAAGTTTCACTCATTGGGTCTTTCTTTTATCATACTCACCGTAAATTTACAACTAAATCACAGGGATGACCTTCAGGAACATACCTAATTCCTCCTTTCATTTAAAAGCGCCGTTGACATTCATTTTTTTCTTTTTTTTTAAAAAAATATTGGTCCTATTTTATGTAAAATTTCAGCGTATTGCATGTTTTTTTTTTGCTGAGGTAAATGCGCGAAACCATACATCAAAACTCATCGCACTTTTTAACCAAAAGAAGTGTTTTGGATTTAAATTTGGGAAAAATTAAAGAAAAGGCCTAATTTATCGAAAAAATGATCATTGATTTAAACCTCCGAGATTCTTTTCAGTATCGACACAACAGTCCTTCTCAGAAGGAAACTGAGGAAATGTTAGCGGCTATTGGGGTAAACTCCATGGAAACCTTAATTGCACAAACCCTTCCCTCATCAATTCGGTCTAAAAAGAACTTAGACTTACCCGCTGCCAAAAGTGAATACGACTACATCAAAGATCTGAAAATAACGGCTCAAAAAAATACGGTGGCCAATTCCTTTATTGGCCAGGGTTATTATGACACCATTGTTCCCCCTGTCATTCAACGAAACATCCTGGAAAACCCAGGTTGGTATACGGCTTACACGCCTTATCAAGCTGAAATTGCTCAAGGACGACTGGAAGCCCTTATCAACTTCCAAACGATGGTTATCGAGCTGACAGGTATGGAAATCGCCAATGCATCACTTTTAGACGAGGCCACGGCTGCCGCAGAGGCTATTTCGATGCTTGTGCAAACAAGACCAAGGCAAAAAAGAGAAGCCAATAAACTTTTGGTAGACCAAAGTATTTTTCCACAGACTCTCGAAGTTTTGACCACAAGGATGACACCCATTGACATCGAAATAGAATGTTTGGACTTATCTCAAGCAGATTTATCAGACCCTAACGTATTTGGTGTTTATGTCCAATATCCAAATAATGAAGGTAGATTGATGGACTGGCAGGACTTTAGTGAAAAAGCTACGTCTCATGACATTAAGATCGCCGTGGGGACTGACCTCATGGCGTTAACCTTGTTTACTCCACCAGGAGCATGGGGGGCCGACGTAGTCATCGGCACTTCACAACGGCTGGGGGTACCTATGGGTTTTGGAGGGCCTCATGCGGCTTTTTTTGCTACCAAGGAAGTTTATAAAAGAAACGTCCCGGGAAGAATCATTGGCATTTCAAAAGATCGCGAAGGCAATAGGGCTTACAGAATGGCTTTGCAAACAAGAGAACAACACATCAGAAGAGAAAAGGCTACCTCCAACATTTGTACTGCACAAGTCCTCTTAGCGGTTATGGCGGGGATGTATGCGGTGTATCACGGACCTGAAGGGCTCAAAAAAATTGCGCAAAAAATACATGGTTTAGCTAAATCTTTCGAAAAAGGACTCCATGAACTCGGCATTACCACGCAACAAAATACCTTCTTTGATACTGTTTATTTTTCAGTCGGTGACGCTAAAAAACTACGCGCCCTTGCCGAGGCACAACACCTGAATTTCCGGTATCATCAACAAAATGATGTCAGTGTTTCCTTTGACGAAACTCATGACCAAGCAGATGTGATTTCAGTGCTCACAATAATTGCCCAATCGATGGGAAAGAGTATCCCTTTGGTTGAAAAATCAATAGAAGTATCTATTGATGGTAAACTTCAAAGAAATCAAGATTTTTTAAATCATGAGGTCTTTAATAACTACCATTCTGAACATGAAATGTTACGCTACATGAAGCGTTTGGAAAATAAAGACCTTTCATTGGTTCATTCCATGATTTCTTTGGGATCGTGTACCATGAAATTAAATGCCACCACCGAGATGCTACCGGTAACCTGGCCAGAGTTTGGTCAAATCCACCCTTTTGCCCCCGAAAATCAGATCCAAGGCTACCATCATTTAATCGAAGAATTACATGCGTGGTTGTCAGAAATTACCGGCTTTGCGGGCGTTTCTTTCCAACCCAATAGTGGTGCACAGGGTGAATACGCTGGCCTGATGGTCATCCGTCAATACCACCTCAATAACGGTAATTCGCAGAGAAAAATTGCTTTAATCCCTTCCTCTGCCCACGGAACCAATCCAGCGAGTGCTGTGATGGCAGGCATGCAAGTGGCAATTGTCAAATGTGATCCTGAAGGGAATATCGACTTGGTTGATTTAAAAGAAAAAGTCATTGAGCACAGTCAAAACCTTGCCGCGCTCATGGTCACTTATCCTTCTACCCACGGTGTTTTTGAGCAGGCGATCATAGAGATCTGTGCCTTAATACATGAGCATGGTGGCCAGGTGTATATGGATGGTGCCAACATGAACGCGCAGGTAGGACTCACCTCACCCGGCATGATTGGTGCGGACGTCTGTCACCTCAATTTGCATAAGACTTTCTGTATTCCTCATGGAGGAGGAGGCCCCGGAATGGGTCCCATTGGTGTCGCCCAACACTTGGTACCGTTTTTACCTCATCATGGGGAAAAAAGTATTAAATCAATTTCTGCTGCAAAGTTTGGGAGTGCCAGTATTTTGTCCATCTCTCATGCCTACATTGCGATGATGGGAAGTGAAGGCTTAACGGCGGCTACCGAGATGGCCATTCTTAATGCCAATTACATAGGAAAAAGATTGGCTGACCATTATCCCGTCCTTTACAAAGGAAATAATGATCGCAATGCGCACGAACTGATCATTGATTGTAGACGTTTCAAAGAGGTGGGTATCGAAGTAGAAGACATTGCCAAAAGGTTAATGGATTATGGCTATCATGCCCCCACGGTGTCTTTTCCTGTCGCGGGCACGATGATGATCGAGCCCACGGAAAGTGAAACCAAAAAAGAATTAGATCAATTTTGTGACGTCATGATTTCCCTTCGCTCTGAGATCGCCGAAATTGAAAGTGGTTTGGTTGATGCCAAGGACAATGTCCTTAAAAATGCTCCCCATACGCAAAGAATTGTCCTAGGGGAGTCATGGGAACGTCCCTATACCCGAGAAAAAGCAGTATTTCCAATGGCAGGACAACGATTTTACAAATTTTGGCCTACTGTAAGCAGAATTGACAGTGCTTTTGGTGATCGGAATTTAGTTTGCAGCTGCCTACCTATTGAAGACTATGAGCCTGTGCCGATAACTTCATGATCCCTATAAAAGTTTAATTGTCCAAAATTAATAGCAATTATCTAAGAGAAACGTCCCTTCAACTCTATTCAGAGAGTCGTAATCCGCTTCCATATAGGCGTTGATACGGCCCAGGTTAACACCCAACACTTCAATAAAACCAGAAGTGGCTTGATAACTTTCATCAGTGACTCCTGGCTGATGAAAGGTGATAGAAACATCTGAAGGTACTTGATAAAAGCCTTCCTCAAAGGGAAACTGAAGGGAAATATAGCCCCTTGGAGAAAAGATAATGAGGCACGGCTCTTCTTCAATTTGATCTTCACTGAACAGCTGGATATCAAATAAATCCGTGGTTGCGACTGGCTGAGCACGCCCATACTGATAGCGGTAAGTTGCTCCCGCAATCACCCCCTCTAAAAGAGCTGGCTGTACGTTGTCTTGATTACAGTGTTGAAAAAATATCAGCCCAATAAAAACCCCTTTGAGTAACTTGTTCATACTGTTTTAAAGTTAAAATGCTTTTGATTGCCCTTTCGTTTGGGATGATGTGTGATTTCTGTCAGGTCGATCACACCCTCGTTGTCTATGGTGATTAAGGTCGTACTTCGAGTACCATACGTTGGCAAATTGATAAAAATAGAAGATAAGGCACGCTCCATCTCTTGCATTATTCCCGTCTCAGGGAGGAATTTATCCTCAGCCATTTGTTTATCCATCATTAAGTTTAGTAACGCTACATTGTCAACATTCTTATCAATAGAAGCCTTAAAACGGGTTTTTAATTGATCTAATTTGGGCCATGAGGTATTCAAACTGGCATTGCACAATCCATGTATCCCTGCGGGGACCTGATTGATGATCTTCAATTGATTATTGAAATGGAGTAAAGTATCCCCTTTTCTGGTCAAAAAATTAAATCCATTATAGTTGATCGCCTGAGCTTGTAACCCTCGCATAAACGCTTGATTTGTTTGAGGAGACTTCAAAAAATCTACGGGCAAATATCCCCTACTTTTGGCATTGAGTTGTACGGCAGATGCCCTAACGTTGGTCACCGCAGCAAAGTCTCCCGACTTATTCATGGCCAGCCAAGTACCCACTGCGCGCAAATCCCGTCCTCCAATAAGATCCCCCCCCCCTAAAAAAATCCATCTGCTGAGTGGGCCTTTCATGATACTCATCTCGATTGGCCAATAAAATAAATGGGTATTTGGGGTGGGTATGGTGAGCAAATACAATCAAGCACATATATTTAAGGTCTTTATGAAATCATTGTACCAATACATCATCAATTATCTGCGTCAATATTTTGATCTGAAACTGTATGCAAGCATTTTATGCTTCTTACTTATTTTTATCACTATCAATTATACGCTTGACTTTGAGGCCAAATATATCAAGACCCTCTCAAATCTTGGGGTAAGATCCTTGATAATGTCTCTTTTTCAAGGTTTTCCTTTTCTGGTCACTGCCTTGTTTCTCAATTTCTTTGGAAAAGCCAGCAAATGGCAAAAAGATCCTCGATTTTGGGTCACCTTCCTCTTGGGGTTTTTAATTATCGGCCTCTCAAGAGGCATTCATTGGGGCCTTTTGATGCAATGGGCCCTAGCGCCCGAAGATTGGTTCCTCCTTAGATCAAGTATTAATTGGGCCATGAAGTTGACAATGGTACTGGCCCTTTTTGGTGCTTTTTATTTGACTTTCGATACCTCTTTGGGCCATTTTTACGGTTTTACATTTTGTAAATTTAATATGAGCCCTTATTTAACTCTATTGGGAATTGCTCTTATTTTCATCATTATTGGCTCTTTTTTTGGTGATCTTCAATCCTATTATCCTCGTTATAAGATAGCCCATGGCGCGTCTTTTGCTGCTTATCATCAGGTGCCTGCATGGGTTTCTATCCTTATTTATGAAATAACCTATGCTACTAGTTTTATTACCGTAGAATTTATTTTTAGAGGGTTTTTAATTTATGCATTTGTTAAACATTTTGGGCCTTATAGTATCCTACCTATGGTTGCTACTTATTGCTTTTTGCATTTTGGGAAACCTGCCACCGAAACACTTAGTTCCATCTTTGGAGGTTATGTCTTGGGTATCGTCGCCCTTAAAAATAAGAATATATGGGGGGGTGTTATGGTCCACGTGGGTGTAGCATGGTCCATGGAATTATTTGGATATCTGCAGACAAGATTCTAGAGTTAGTTATAAATTTGAACTATGGAGTATAATATGATTTGGTTTTTGTTAATGGGAATAGCAGCAGGAGCAGCCATTGGCTATTTAGTTGCGTTGGTCAGGTATAAAAAACCCGCTCCAGAAGTCCAAAAAGCCCAACTTCAGCTCATTATGGAGCAAGACCGCACGGCATTGCTAGAAAAAGATTTGACTCGAGTCAATGAATTGCTGCAAGAGGAGCGTGCAAAAGCAGATAAATTGAATACTGAAAAAGCAACCCTTTCCGCCAATTTCTCAAACCTTAAAGAAAAATTAGAGACACAAAAAAAAGAAGTAAGCGAACTACAAAATAAATTTTCATTGGAATTTAAAAACCTTGCCAATGAAATTTTTGAAGAAAAATCAAAAAAATTCACCGATCAAAATAGAAATAATTTAGGTGAAATTCTCACTCCCTTAAAAGAACGCATTCAAAAATTTGAGCAGCAGGTCACCGATAACAATAAAGAAAGTATCCAATGGAATACGGCACTGCGTGAGCAATTGAAAAATATGACTGCTCTTAATAAGCAAATGAGTGCGGAAACCGAAAATCTTACCCGAGCATTGAAAGGAGATGCCAAAGCACAAGGAAATTGGGGTGAGATCTTATTGGAGTCCATTTTGGAAAAAGTAGGCCTCACAAAAAATGTGCATTATTTCAAAGAACACAATTTAAAATCAGAGGATGGCAGTAATCAACGATTGGATTACATACTCAAGCTTCCAGACGATAAGTGCTTGGTGATTGATTCCAAAGTTTCTTTAACCGCCTACACCCGATACATCGAAGAGGAGGTGAAAGAAAAAAAGGCGGAGCAGCTCAAGCTTCACATGGACAGCATACTCACTCATA
>Ga0206126_10002571_pt1 | contig 19442 bp, 23 predicted proteins | sample Helgoland_Spring_5_FD_148621 | JGI IMG/M metagenome (GOLD analysis project Ga0206126, IMG submission 148621) | Pelagic subsurface seawater microbial communities from Kabeltonne, Helgoland, North Sea - Helgoland_Spring_Bloom_20160412_1 | ecosystem: Environmental > Aquatic > Marine > Epipelagic ...
ACCAGACTTTGTGATCTGCTCAGGGTCAATCAACAAGACTAAGATGCAAGAGACCTTGAATCAGATGGAAGGTGAATGGATAAACTTCCAAATCTTGACACCGTACTCCCCAGATGAGAAGTACCCTGACCGTCTAACCGTTAAGATCGATGAATACAAGAAAGATGAGCCTAAACAGATTGATAAGTTGCTCGTGTTGACAGTAGCATCTGCACCAGTAGACGTTGAAGAAGACATACCTTTCTAATATGCAAACGGATAGGGGCTGAAATGCCCCTTATTTTATGCTCAGAAGAAATGAACATTCAGCAGTCTATACGACAATACCACCATTGTTATCAAAGGATGGTTTCAGACGGTGCTTGTATTGTGGTGAGCCAGCCAACACAAGAGAGCACTACCCGCCAGTATCACGAGTGGCTGACTACATGGCGCTTGGGCATGATTTCTATGTAATCTTTGGGGCTTGCAGCGATTGCAATAGCATTGCAGCAGCAGAGTTAGACGAAACTATTTTTGATAGAATCGAAAGAATCAAAAACAAGATAGCCAAACGAGGCAGGAAGTATACAAAAATACCTGATTGGGATCAGTCAGAGCTTGACGAGCTAAGTGATTTTTTACGAGAAGACGTAGAAAAGTCTTTGCGTTTAAAAGAATCTGTACTTTGTAGGGTTAATTATTATGAGGGATTAGAGCACATACAGGATTGCTGCAATTTAAGGTGAGCGCGGATTCAAATTGATATAGAAAACCGCTCAGATCGGTTCAAATTGCGCCTAATACACCCATAGTACGGGTACAGTGGTACGAGTATCGACGTGTATGAAGCTCTTATGGATGCCTATGCCGCTGAAACCTAGCTTAATAGCGTTGCTAACGATAATGAAACGCTCAGACCCGTTAGTAACAGCAATATCAGCAGCAATGCCTCTCGCGTGCTGTCCTGGCCCACTAGATTTCTTAGCTTCAAGGCTATGTTTCTCACTACGGAACCCGCTAGTAATCCGAAACGGTATGCCGCACTCATGGCGCAACGCATCCAAAGCATGGATGAACTCATCTTCCATTTCATTTTCGCCAGTCTCCTGACAGTCAAATTCTTGACGGGTAAAGTACTTGAACGTCATTTCTTGTATGCGGTCTTCGCTGCACTCTTAAATGCTCTAGCAGTAGGAGCGCCCTTTGTTCCAGGCTTACGCATCTTCTCGCCAGATCCACCAGCGATACGAGCACGTTTAGCTTGGATGTTTGCGTACAATCCTTTCTTTGGTTTTCTCATTACCATTTCACCTTGTTTGCCCAGTAAGCCGCAGACATTTTGCCCTTGGCTATGTTTCTACGATGACGAGCCTTGAATGATGCCCGTCTATTTCTGCTAGCATCTGACTCGCCTTCACTTGGTGGAGACCCGCTAACGCCTTGCTGTCCAAACCGAATAGTTTTAATCGTCTCGCCAGACTTAGCTACCACAACGTGAGACTTAGTAGGGTGCTTGGGTGTACGCTTAGGCTTGTTGTAGCCAGAGACGCCGATACGACTTAGTAACGACTCACTCACTACTTATCCTTAGCTCGGAATACATTAAGAGCTAGAATGTCCACGACCTTGTACAGCTTAGACCATGCTTTGCCCAAGTGACTAACCATCTCATCGTCTTTAGGAGTAGGGGTCATTGCCGCTAATGAAGATGCACAAGCAATGATTACAGATACCATCTCTACATATTGGAATATACCCATTATTGTTTATCCTTCCAGTTATTGTATAAGTCGAACAGAACCTTGACCTTCTCTTTCAACACCTCAACATCACCGATGATCCTGGAGATGGTGTAGATGAGCAGGGTGACACCAGCCAAGGGCGCCCATAGGCTTGCAATTAAATCTACAACTTCCATTAGCCATCTCGTTTAACGAGCTTCTGAATAGTATCAGACTCCCAGATACGCAACGCTAACCAGATGATCGTGAACAAACTAGCGACACTAGGAAGCCAGCCAGCCAGTGTAGCCACAGTGCCGCCTACTGCTAATGAATCCATAACTGTTTTAGCTTCTTCTTGCATGGGTCAAGCTACAGGAACGCCAGTAATCCACTTGCCACCAAATCGTATAAAGATGTTGGTTCCAGCACCGAACTCTCCAGCCTTGATCCCAGCACGATAGTAAATTAGCTCAGGTTCATAGCCTACACTCTCGCCGGTAGACGTAAAGGTATCAACGTCTAGCCAATTAGAGTTATCCACACTGCGCTGTACGGTGACGATAGTACCAGCGTTGAAGAAGCCTCGGATAGAGAAGTTAAAGTCTCCCTCGAACCTAGTTGACTGGCTAAAGGTGTCTTCGGCAAAGAGCTGTTTTTCAATATATGTAGTCATTATTCAGCCTCCTGTGCAGCAGCATGTGCAGCCTTGGCATCATCCGTGAATACTGTGCCAGCAATTGCTACAACGTCAGCGTCTTCGCCAGCCAGGTCTGCATCTGGTGTCAGTACATGACGGTGGAATGATCGTGAGATTTCTACGTCATCACGCTTGATGATCGTTGCAGTACGAACTTGGATTACTGGATAGCCAGCAGCCGTTTGTATTACCTCGATCTTGTCGTTCTTTGTTTCTTCTGTAAGTGCCATGTGGCCTCCTTGTTTATCGCCCAAATGGGCCTGTCCACCCGTTATAGGGTATTAAGAAACTACGCCGAAGTTATACCAGCTTCCGGGCCTTCCCGCAGTTATGCACACCGAACCGATATGACCGCCTGATGTTGGCACAGGAAAGTAGTTCCTAGATCCAACACTGTAATATGAGTTACTTGGCGGCGTGGTGCTGGTGATTATACCTAGTCCAGATCCATTAGTATTCTCAGTAAATACATGACTTACCGTTGTCGCACTTGAATCTTGTATCAACATGAAGTTTCCAGTTACATCGAATTTATTATCCTTCGTTATAATCGTATGCAATACATCAGAATCCAAATAACCTACTGGTAAGTTTATTCCTAACGCAAAATCCTGAATATCGTTGCCAACAAAATTGTAATAACAAGCAACCGTACTATGGCCGACTTCTATACAAGTTTGGTTAATGTTTGCATCCGTGTTGTTGACAAAACTATTGTACTTAATGTTGATCGTTGGCCTTCTGTAACCAGTTGTTGAAGTTGGTGTTAATATCCCTGATCCTAAATCAATAGGCTCAATAGTTGGCTCAACATCATAAATAAAGTCATTGTTGTTAATGTCGATCATGCCCATTTCTGCAAAACCAACAATACAAACATTTTCAAATGTATTGCCTTCAATAACAAGATGGCTGTTAAAAGCAGGGTTTAAAGTTGCAATTCCGTTAGTACCCTTGCACACATTCCCGCGCATCACTACTTCGCCGTTATTATTATTTCCAAGACTAGCGTTAAACAGTGGCGCTGATCCAGCAGGAGGTTGATCTACCTCTACAGTATTGTTAAGAATCTGCAAGTTTAAAACATTGAAGAAAGTTGAAAATACAACGCCTGAAGATGTTTTGATTGTGCTGTTTTGAAACGTGATGTTGATAGATGATTCTGCATCGTAACTTTCGTTGGTTCCACCTTCGATTGTATTGTTATCGAACAGTATATCTCTAGCAGTCCAAGTCCAAAGGCCAACCCTCACAGGGCTGCAAGTATTATCTGAAACGATGCCGTTAAAAGATTTGCACTGTGCATCAGTCATCGCTACAGCAGCCAGATAGCCACCGTTTATGTAAATGGCATCTAAATAATTTTCGATAATGTTGTTTGAGATTATAAAATCTCGAGAATAATTTAACGCTGTAAAATAACTACCCGATCCACTTGGTGTTGGGTTTGGGCAATAGCCTACGTTATCCGTAACAGAAATCCTCTGGTTCATGTTTGCATCTGTAATAGAGGCATAGGCCGCTTCTTCATCAGCAGTACCATGCAGTGCAGACACGCTAACCCTGAGAGCATTCATGTTATAGAAGTTATTATTGTGTACAGTTATGTCATCGCCATAACCTATACGCAGCATTGAAGGATGTCCGGTTGTGCCGCCAGACTGTATTGTTTCATCTCGGAACCTTAGCCCTTCTACTCGGATGTTTTTTACATGGGTGCCTTGAGTGCCAATAGCTTGAAAAATATCCTTTGTACTGTCTGTTCTGGTTATTGTGCCACCACCAAAAAGATAATGATTAGACGCAAGCTGTAAGTCACCAGAAACCATAAAGGCTCCTGACGTTTCAGGAAACTCAACCCATGACCCAGCGTTTAGTGCTAGTTGAATCGCTGCCGTATCGTCTGTTGCACCGTCTCCTACTGCCCCAAAATCCAGAACATTAATCGCGGCACCGGATATCATGCGATTGGTTGCTTTAGTTAATGCCATCTTTTATCTCCTTTGCGCTATGGCAAGTTAAGCCGCAACATACGATAGATTTATGTATAACTCTTTCACGCCGCTTACCGTTGAAGCATCTATAAGCCAAGTAATAGCGGTTGCATTTTCAGTGACTCTTATGGGAGTGCTACTATATACACCACCACCTTCATAATAAGTAACAGCATTACCAGCCGCAAAAGCTGTTTGGTCTCCAGCCGCAACTGTGAATGGCAACGTGCCGATTGCGACCGAGGTTCCAACAGGACTACTTGAACTGCTAGTAACTAAATTGCCCGTGATTGTAACAATCCTGCCAACCTTGGTATAAGACAAGGTAGTGTAAGCCGCTAGCATTGTAATGGTTCCAGACGTTGAAGGCGTCATTGTTATGCCAGTAACATAACCCTCCTCGTAATCATCGAATAACTCAGAGGTGCCAGTGCCAGCGGTAGCAGAGAAGTCGATGCCGTAGCCTGATGGGAAAGCAAGCCCTATTCCTGGCTTGAAACGTCCGGTCTCAACATTATTGGTTCTAACTTGTAAATCATGGTTTGTCGTTGTACCAAAAACTGCATAAGAAGAATAACCAATGACTGTTTCGATGCTATTACCAGACAACCTGAACGTACCATTTGCCACATGCAATCTATCTGTGCCCGGAGCAACACCAATACCTGCTTGATTAGTGACCTCCAAGTCTCCATCAATCTTTAAGTCAGAGTTAATATCAATATCACCATCGAAAGTTAATTCACCTTCAATAGTTACATCGTTAAATGTAGGGTTGCGACCAAAGACGCCGCCTTGTTGTTTAATACTCATTTTATGCACCCGCTATAAAGTTTATTCCAGAAATGTCAATAGGAGCTGCCCCAGCTGACAAAGAGACAACACCCGCAGATGTAATTTTTAATCTTGCCATAGAGCCGTTTCCATAAATACCAAAGAACTGATCTGCCTCTGGCCTGAAGTTAGCTGGCAGAGTGAAGATAGTTCCAGTTCCACTGGTCAATGTTCCGCGCAACGATACTATTCCGGTATCGTCCTTTTGATAACCAGCTTGGGCATAAGGCGCACCGAATTGATTGGCCCAAGATCCTGCTAAAGTAGGAGCAACCCATTCATATTCTCGACCAACACGGAATTGACCGCCCTTTATCTTGGCCTCGTAGTAAATTGATGGAGCGTAAGGGAATGCCTCTGGAGGTTGCATTAAAATATTAGGTGCAGTAAACGTGCAATTCGGGTCTGTCCAAAATACATACCTAGATGTGCTACCCAAAAGGTCAAAACGCGACCCTTGGATATTTACGCCCTTGTAATTACAAGGAACATCAGAAGTAACTTTAAACCCGTAACTTGGATCGCCGCCACTAAGTCTTTCACCGCTACAGCCAATAAAGTTATATGGGCCTAGTGCTTGCGCGTCAGTAGTGTTGTGTATTGCAATGTATGCGCCTTGTTTTGGAATAAAGTACCCACCAAAAAAGTTCCAAGAACCCATAGACTCACTTGAATTTATATAAACAACGGCAGCCCCGCCGCCATTTGCATTGCTAATTATATAAGGCTGAAACAAGTTGCAAACCAAGTTTGTAGAAGTAACAAGCCCATCCACAGCAAAGTCATCAACCGCGCTTGTGTAGAACCCGTATAGCGCACCACCACCTAAAACCCAAGCATATAGATCGACCCAAGTGTTTACCTCAGAAGCTATACTGTAAACTGCCGCAACTGAAAAATAACCCTGAATTCGGATATGCTCAATAAGGTGATGCCCAGCAGAGAAAACGCTACTACGCCCTAAAGTAATACCTGTTTTTGGATATGTCGTTGTATCCGTTCCAAACCATAAAAACTTTATACAAGAACCAGTTGATCCTTTTAAAGATAAAATAGCGGCCCCTGTATGATGAGCCACAATTGCCGAAACATCAGTCCGATTAGCTCCAATTAGATTTACCTTGCCAGTAATGCGAATAACATCTGTGGTCTTGTACTGCCCTTTGGGAACATAAACAGTGCCGCCGCCAGCAGCTTGTACAGCATCAATAGCCGCCTGTATAGCCGCAGTGTCATCCGTAACGCCATCACCGACAGCACCAAAGTCTTTAACCGATACTGACTCTTCTAGCTTGACTTGGACATTGCGCTCAACACTTGAGCCAGCTTGTTTAAATGATATTTCAGACGCTTGATTCTCGCCAGCAGCTAATGGCTGAACGACCATAACCTCAATCGTGCTGAGATTCGGTGGTGCAGTAGAGAATGTCAGAGTAGTGCCAGAGACTGTGTAGGTATCTTTCTGCTGGTACACGCCATCAATGTAGGTTTGCGTATTGTTCTCTGCGCCTGGAGCTATACCCAGAGTGAAAGCTGTAGTAGCCCCATCGCCAGTAAAGTTATAGTTGTTCATGCCAGCAGCGGTATACAAACCCGCCACATCGCCAGCTTCAGGGTTACCAGTAGTATCGTTGAACCTGAGATACTTGCCCAGACGAGTAGCCTTGTCAGGGATCGTCATATTAATGTTAGTGGGATCAGTATTAGGCGCTACTAAGGCTCGGTTTGACGTGCCAGTATTCTGCTGGAGTGCCAACCATAGACGATCATAGTCGTTGTTTACGTCTGCCGCTAGGAAGTCACCGCCATTGGTGTAGGACGTGAGACGCTCTAATGCCATGTCACGGTATAGGGTTATAATGTCCCCAGCAGTAGCGCCAGTGACCAGTGTGACCACGCCGCCTGTGTCTGAGCCTACGCCAGTAACCGCATATTCGCCAGCACCAGCGCCTAAACTGAGCAGTACGCCGTTCTGTAAGACCGCAATATCACCTTCAGCAGCGATCTCAAACGTGTATGAAAACGCAACTTGGCCACCGGTAGCGGTGTATTGGTCTCTTGGAGTGTTGTCTAATACTGTCATATTAGCGTCCTATGAATCCTGTTCGTTTAAATATCTTCTCTGCTTTAACTGCTTTAATATCAGCTTCTATTTCAGGGTATTCTTTTACTAATTGTTTCTTTGCCGCTTGCTGGTAGCCTTGGAAAATGCTGTTTATCACTAGCTGCTTGCCACCTTCGGGGCCATCAGTTGCTCGTTTGTACGCAGACGTTGAAAACATTTCTTTTAACTTAGTCTTCAAGGGTACGTTTCTTACCCCAGGATTATCTTTTCCAGAATATAACACGATATATCTGTCGTACTGCTGGGCATCTAATTCTACCCCATTTATGACTTTTTTCGGCATAGAAATGGACACTTCTTGAGCGATTATCTCGTCTGCAACAGGGTTATTCTTTATTTCGCTAGTGTAGATAGGGGACATAATGTCTGGCCCAAGACCACCACCAAGCACGACCGGCTCTCCAAAGATGTTTCTTCTTGGTGGCAAATCAGTAGAAAAGCCAGGTATCCTAGATTTCACTTGGTCAAGAAAACTGTAAGCAGCACTTAGCTCTGGGCTTACTGTCCTCTCTATAGCAGCAACACCCGCAGGAATTATAGATGCGCCCATCCTGCCTAGTAAATACTGAATCTGCTTATTGCTTGCCATAGGGTCAGTGCTGGCAGTAAATATAGCATCCATAGTTCCCATAAAATTACTGAGATAGGTTTTGCTAGCCATGTTTTGAGTGGCCGATAAAATTGCGGCAGAGGTTAATGCCAGAGTATCTGCCTCACTGGTTTGGCCTAAAATTTCCGTCATATCAGCAGACAATCCAATTAATCCGCCGATTGGATCTAATCTGTTATATGCATAATATTTATCGCCAATTTTAATAGAATACGGTTGCCAACCGGCTGCTCGCTTAATATTCTTCATATCCCTATCAACTGGCCCAGCGCCAGTGATAGTGCCGCTAAGGGCTAAGTCAGCAGATACAGCCATCATCATAGAACCAGTTGCAATTTTAGCCAGAGCAACATCTCGACGTGCTCCACCAGCAGCTATTTCAGCTCTGATATTTTTAGATAAAAACGCAACTGGAGTTCTTTCTAACGTAAAACTGGCAATATTTGTTGGCGTTCTGACAAATGGAAGCAAAACTCTAAGGTAAGGCGCTGCACTCCCAGTGACATCTGGGCTTCTTGCTTTCTCTGCAAGTTTTCCGATTCCACCAACAAATTTGAATCTTGTATCATCTAAAGAATTGGTAAATGTTTGATACCGAGAAGCGTCAATTGCTGCAAGTTTTATGTTATCTGGCGGATTATTAACAATTGCCAAGACACGTTTTGCAGCAGCTTCATCTTTCAAACCTTCATTAAATGCTTGCCTATATGCTTGTGCATTTAACTCCATCCGATAACCAACGGACTTAAAGAACGCATCTTCAGCCGTAAGGAGTCGGCCTGGTATTCTTGCTACCTCTCCAATAAAGTCTGCAAACCTTCCTGCTTGCCCTGATAGATTAAGATTATCTCCAGATATTGCTCGTCTTTTATCAACTTCAACTTTCTCAAGAACATCGGCTGGCTCGCCACTTTTTAAGGCTTTCCATCCAAGCCTGAACCCATCTCTAGCGCCATCTACCATGCCTTTAAGCATTGCCGTAGTCTCTCCAGGGGGTACGTTGCCACCAAGCGCCCTAGCCATTCTGCGTTCACCGACCGTTAAAGCGGCAACCATCGTGTTAGAAAGAATGTTCACCATGTGAGTGGCAGGACTAGAAAGCAAACCGTTGATCCACACCTCATAAAGCATATCTACGTTAGTAACGTCATTACCCTTTCGTACAAACTCGCCTACTTGTTTAGCATTGTCAAACGATGCAAACATCTGGGCCATTTTTTGATTTACATCTGTGCCACCAGATGCATCAAGAGCGTCTTTAATAGCTCGTTGTTGCATCCTAGAGCTTTCAGCAATAATGTTAAATGATTGCAATGCTCTGCCAGCCTCAGCGGTCATACCTGAAACTTGCTGCTGGATTGCTCGATGCTGAGTCATGGCTCGTCTAAACAACGCCAAGTTAGTATCACCGCCATCAGCAGCTTTCTTTGCTAACCCAACAAGGTTTTCACTTGATGCCACGAGAATCTTTCTAGCAGCTAAAATTTGTTCTGCATTAAATGCTTCGCCTTGACGACGGTTCATCAAGTCATCAACTGTCATGCCAAGATCATCAGCTAATTTCGGTAATTCTTCGTTAGTGATTACTTCTCTGCGAGCCTTGTTAATACCTTTAGAATCAGCTTGGGCAACCCTATCTAGCAAATTTTGCACATCTTCTGTTGTGTTTAACTTTGAAAGATTAATGTTTTGAGCTTGTTCTGGCTTGGCCTTCTTAGTTCCAGTTTTAAATTCAGGTACTTCTATAGTGACGCTAGATTCTTCAGCAAGTTTCTCAAACGGAATAAACTCGTCTTCAGGAGCCTGATCTGCTTGCCTTGCTATGCCAACGTCTGTACCAGCGGCTTCGTCTATTATTTTTTCAACTGGTTGGCCTGTTTCTTCTGCTACCCGCCTAACTTCTTTTCCAGATTTAATAAATTTTACTGTTGAAAAAAATGCATCTGCAATGCCGCCAAGAAGCAAGCCTTCTAATCCATTCTTAAACCGGCCTTCTGCCTCTGTATCGCCTGGACTTGCAGCCAAATATTCAGTTACAGGATTAGACAATTCTGGAACTTCTTGCACCAAGTTAGATAATCGAGCTTCCATTGGATTGAATACAGCAGAATCAGCAATAACCCCAGCTATATATGGCGCAGCTTTGCCAGTGCCTTTGACTACCTTTAGTGCTGGGCCAAACCCAGTTAAGAATTGCGATACACCTCTAATAAGACTACCCGTGACAGTTCTAGGTTTAGCCTCAATTGTAGGAGTTTCTATTTCGCTAACAGTTTTAGCGGCTTTTGCAGCAGTCTTAGCTCCTAGTTCACCGCCACCAGCAGCCATTGCAAATGCGCCAGCTACCATTGGGTCAATATCAATTAGGTTAACAATTTCCGAAACTGCATCTAACGCACCTGCTCCTGCTTGCGTTACAGATTCAATCATGCCTCCGCCAACATCCTTTAAGAATGGCTTTGGATCAGCCAACTGAGTAGGATCAAACTCTGGAGTCTCAACGCCATAGGGCATGTCAGCTATTTTTGCTCTTTGCTCAGATAAAACTTGTCTTCTAATCCGCTCTCCCCTAGACAAATCTCCATTTTGACGAGCCTCAAGAACTTTTCCAGTTACATCATCGTTGACAAATACGGGAGCAAGATCAACTTTATCTTCTTCGATATTTATATCTGCTGTGTTGATGGATTTTGTAGTTGTTTCTCCTATCAAGTTCTGAACAAAATTTGGATTTAAACCAAGATCCTTGCCTTTTTGTAATATTTCATCAACTGTCCCTAAAGATAACAAGGCCTCTTTCTTTTCAGCTTGGGTATATTGCCCTAAACCAACAGTGTAGGCATTGCTTATTTCATCTTGAATAGATAGCTTGTCAGCAACTTTTTTGAGTTTGCCCATTTTTTCAGCCATTGGCCGCGCACTTTCGAAGAAGCTATTTAAATCTTGCACATAATTGGAAGCCATTTACTCTGATCCCTTTAGCGTCTTCATTACATTTTTATTGAAATCTTCATAATTTCTTTTTTCATTAATTTGCTGATTTATTTTGGCTATCTCAGCGTCATCACTAGAATAATCATAGTCCAAATTTTTTGCTAATTCTTCCGTCATCCTAGCTTCTATGGCAACAATATCGGCCTCAAGCTCAGAAAGTGACTTTGAGGTAATCCCGCTAAAATCAATTATCTCTAAAGCAACCTCTAATGGATCTTCTCCTGCAAGTATTCTTTGGTCTAAAGTTAATTGCAAGTTTGCTAACTTAAACTGATTTTCTGGATCTATTGAACCAAATACACCTGTCGTAGAAATGCTACGCTGCACATACGTCCTAGCTCTTTTTGCTTTATTTGTATTCAGAACACTTTCTTCACGTTGTGCATCTAGGGCAGATTGCAGCAATCCCTGAGCCGTACTTCCAGTGATATTTTTATTAACATTTAATTCTATAAGCCGCTGTGCTGCTGCTGGGTCATTAACCATTAATTTTTGAACTTCTCTAATAATTCCATAGTCATCAACACCTTGACCTCTTGTGTTGGCAATACTGGTTAGCGTCTTAAGTTGATCGTAATCTATATCTCTTTGTGCTGCTGCCACGGATATTTGAGATGAAGTAATTTCTCCACCGATTAAACCTAACAACAAGCCAGTAGCATTAGACTCTTGCCTTACTTTTAAACTTTCTTCTTCTTGAGATTCTTGAATTTTGTCTAGTTGGATTCTTTGGTTTAACTCTTGCTTCATTGTATCTACAAGAGTGCCTTGCTGTTCTACAGTGAATCCTTTTGCAACGAAATTAGGATCTGCGATTTTTTCAATTAATTCAACAGCAGCAATACCGCCGCGTTCTTGATATGTATTTTTTAATGCCCCCATAGCCATAGATGACTCGACAGCTACCGTGGCATTTGTTTTTAAAGTATCAGCAGCCGCTTGCGTTAAGTCGCCAGATGCAACCCTAGCTTGTATGGACTCATGGGCCAAAAATAAGCTACCTGTTGCAGACTCTTGATCTCCAAGATCTGCTTGCCTAATAGAAAAATCAAGAGCAGATTGACCTTCTAAGATAAGAGCGTCATTAACTTCTTGATCTTGCCTTGCTGAGTATTCAGATTGAATTTGCGCTCTACCAGCCGCAACAACTGGATCAATAGCTAATTGAACTATGTCTTGGAAATCTTCAGAGATTCCGCCTCTTAGACCTTTTAAATATTCCGTTGATCTAGTATTGAATACTTCAGGATCACCATTGCTTTCTTCTGCAAGCCTAGCAATGTTCTCTCTAGCATCAGTTGCAATAGATGAAACATAAGAAGCCTCTACCGCTTTGTTTTTTGCTTGGTCATATATAGATATGCTAGATAAAAAACCTTTTTCTTTTTCTATTGGCGTACCATCTTCAGCGGCTTTAATTCCAGCAGCCATGCCAGCTTTTTCGCCTTGTTCGGCACGTTTCTTAGCGGCAATGTTAAAGGCAATATCATTAGCTTGATTTGCTAGACCAGCAAGCGCCTCAAACCTACGAGCAGCAGACTGATCTACTCCCGTTGGCCTGAACTCTCCGTAATATCCAATAGGCTTCTGGGCCATTATGTTTCCCCACCAGATTTTCCGCCGCTAGCCAATGATATTCCCTGCATAACACCGCCTAACAATGTAGATCCAGCCTGTAAGTATCCAGCTTGACGTGCGGATGAAGCTTGCCTACGCAATTGAGCCTGTTTTAACTTCTCAGATAAACCAATAGTGGCTTCGCTAAGACTTGCTTTCTTGGCGCTAGCTAATGAAATGCTAGCTGGAGTACCTTCTCCAGAAATCCCAGACATAGATTGACCTACTACATTAGCAGCCAGTGCTCTATTTAATTCTTCTCGACGTTGCAATTCACGGCTTTGAGCAGCCATTCTTTCTTCTTCGGCTTGTCGTTTAAGCTCAATTTCTTGCGTTTTGCCAGAAATATATTGACCTCTGGCAGAAAGGCCGGTTGTTAAACCTAATGTAGCACCAATTGCTACTGCCGCACCGCCACCAACTGCTACTCCACCAACGGTGCCGCCAATTACTGCTGCGGTAATTACCCAAGCCATTAGATTGCCTCCAATTCGATAATTTGCTCTGCTATCTTATCCACATCTGTTTCCTCGGTAACGTGGAAGGTTGTCCACACCGTATCAGTAATTGCGTATATTACTCGCTTCATACCTGGTTGAGTCTGTCCCATGTATGGAGCCTTGATTTCTTCTCGTCCTTCGTGCGTTACCGCTACACATTCGCCCTGAGACACCGTAAATAAGTGGTTAGTCTTGTGCAATGCGCCTACCAGACATACTCCAGCAGGGATGAATAACTCACGAGCATAGATCCCATCGGCAAAATGGTGCCTAGTCTCGGTCTCAGCCTGTGGCATAGACAGCATAACGTTCTGTGCCTTGTAAATATTGCTCTGTAACGCTACGTTCACGATGATTCAACCTCGTATTCAATCATCTGTATAAATACAGGAGTAGGGTCTGGTGCCGTTATCGATGGCATTTCGTCTCTAGTCCAACCTATATTGTTTAGTACGTCCTCTATTATGCCAGTTTTAGCGTTAGGTGACGTGTTTAACGGTGAGTCTATCGAGTAATCAAACTCTCTAATAGGCACCGGTTGACCGTCTACATAGTACCCGTAGGACTGGTAGACCCTGATGTTCATGCGAACGATACGCTTGATACGCATCTGGTTCTCACCACTGCCGATATTCGTATTTAACGGCATACCAGTGATTTGTACAGGGAAGTTTAGACCTACCTCTACGTTGGTATAGCCTACTTCTGCCGCTGTTAGTGTAATTTGACCAGCATTAACGGTTCTTTCTGGAAGAACAATGCCGTCTGCTACGATCTGAACGGTCAATCCATTCAAGTGGAATAATCCAGCAATAATGGTGTCCGTTGGCCCAGGATTGAATATGGTTGAATCGTCCATTAAATGATCGAATGACCATCGTTCAATGTGGTATTCAGTCGTGTTGTGCGCATCTACCTTTCGTTTAACAATCATGTACAACTGATCGTCTACTACCGTGGCGTTAGTTATAACTCCAGCTTCAGGGGTAGCGCCAGGATACGTTGTAGATGCAGCTTCCCATCGTGTAAACCCGTTAATGTCTTGCGCTCGCAACGTGTTAAGAATTGTAACCGTACCATCAGTATTCGTTATGAATAGCCAGTTAGCATCTTCGCTAGTCGTACCAGACAACATAGCCATGTCTGTAGGCTGTTTAATCAGATGAGACGATAGTACCGACCTGTCATGAGACACATAAGCATCTTCGTTGAACGAGTAGACAAAATCGTAAATGGTCTTGCCGTTTCTATCTACGAATATAGTAGATCCATCTACATCTACTACTTCTACATACGCAGCACCATGATTCGTTTGCGGCGCTATCCCTACACTTGTAGGCGTGACCGGCTTACTGGTAACGGAGAACTCAGCCCCAGACGTGAATATCTGTAGGTTTCTGCCAGGATAGACATCAATAATTTCGTTTAGCTTACGAGATGAGATAGTAGCAAAGATACCTTCGTCGTCATCACCATCGTCAATATCAAAGTCAAAGAACGACCCAGACTTGGAAAAGAATACTGATGCAGTCTTGGATTTAGTGCCACCAAGAACTAATCGGCCTTCAAAGAAACATGCAGTCTTTGGGTAGCCCCTAGTAGCAGACCATACAGGTTCTTTTCTAGGCGATCCCACTTGGGTCTGAGTAAATACAAGCGTGTTATCTACATTGCCCGCCGTTGGAAAGCCTGAAAATAACTCAAAGGCTTTGGTAGATTCACCGCTAATCGTAATTGTGTACTGTCTTGTTCCTGTTCTAGCTACCGCAACACCCGTTTCTCCAAACGTAGGCATTTCTTGTAGGTTTTTTTGGATATTAAATACAGTAGAACTTTGTTCAGCAGCAGTAGAATCTCCTGCAAAAGTAATATTTTTTGACAATACACTTTCAACATCTATCTGAAATTGATCGCCAACTTCCCAGTTATGACCGCTACCATGCGTTAATGTTAGCACTTGTATTTCGTTAACTGGAGTAGGACTAAGCGCATCATCAAAGTCATACGTCGGAACATTAATAAATGGCACTTCATCCAAGAACCAATCTGTATCTGTCCCTAAATTAATTAATCGCTGTGGCGGCACGTCTTCCTGAAACAGCAACATCACGCTTTCTGTTTGCGTTGCTCTGACCGTAGATACTTGACTAGACGTGAACGGCATCTTAACTGATGCAACGTAATTGCCAGGATTCTTGTAGATGTTGATGTTTCCATCGGTCAAAACTAAAAGATAGTTTTTGTCTGTCTCAACGCTGAAGTCTATTAACTTAGCCTCTGATGGATCAACAATACCGCCAGCTCTCATAACCGGAGCAAACCCTGCCAACGTAACAGTAGCCGAACCTAAATCTGTAGCCCCAATACGAACTAATCGCCAGTACCGTGTAGACAATCCTAATTCTGGGAGATAAAACCTGAAGTCTTGCGGGTTTGGCCCAATCAAAGGAACGTTAGCAGCATCCGTCCAAGTAGTCCCGTTTTGGGATTTTTGAACTTTAAACTCAGCAGAAGTCCCAGAAGATAAACTAATGCGCCGTATATCGATAAACAATAAAGTTTGTGCTGATACAAAGTCTAACTGAGCGACTACATACGGATCTATTACACCAATAGGAGTCGTTGTTGACGTAGTAGTAGCGTCATTTTTATCTTGTATTATTGACGGAGTGCCGCCATTAGGCATGGTCATGTTGCCAAGACCACTGACTATTATTTTTTCTGGAGAAACGCCAATAAACTCAGTGCCAGGACGACGCTTGACACCGCCCTGTGGGACTAGAACGACATTGTTAGCTGTCTGCAACCCTTGGTAATACTGATTAATATCAGTACGGCCTCGCATTAATGGGGATAACTCTCCACTAACAAAGTTATTTTGGATAAAGCGAGACTTGGCCACTAGAACCTCACGTTAACAAAAGGGTTGCTCGTGATAGGTGTCATTGGGTATTGCTGGGAGTCTGTATATCGGGCCATCCTAGAAGCATTTACATACTCAGCAGACATTTCTTGCCGTGATGCTGAACTGTCTCGGATGCTCGTTGCAAAATCTTTAGCCAGTGCATACTCAATCATCTGAGTAAAGTACGGTGGCCATGTTGATTCTGGAGCGTTATAAATATAGTCGCAGTAAAGTGGGCCTGTATTGTTGGCGTACACTTTATTGCCATAAATCTGGTATCTGATTCCTGGATATATCTTAATCAGGAATAATAAATCTGAAGGCAGCTGGTAGATTGAGTCCCATTCTTGATCGATTGGAACTTCCGTTGTAAGCGATAGCTGTGCTTTTACTCTAGCAAATCCCCATCTGTGCTTTGTTAGCTCAGACCGGACAATGCTGTCATACAACGTATTAGCAACTTGTTGGGCCCTAGAACCGCCGATTAATGAATTGATTGGAGTATCCCCGATCAAGACTAACGCACCATTAACTACGCCGATTTTAGTTGCCATATTGTTACCTAAAAGAAATGGGGGCCCGAAGACCCCCGATAACTTAGGAATCGCCTAATGCGGTTCCAGATGCACAGTCAATGCTTGTACCACTGTTAGTCTTCACAAATGTGATTGTAACAGCAGCCGCATCGCTATCACTTACGATGATAACGTCATTAACTTGCAGCTCATTGATTGCTGGAAGGAAGTAATCCGTACCAGTAACCGTGGCGATTGAATCGGAAGACGCATAAGCGAATACCTTTTGTGAATCACCACTTCCGCCAATGCGGGACAGTTTCGTGTAATCGAAAGCCATTGCTAGTTACTCCTTAAGCAGTTTTGTCGTATTGAACTTTAACTAAACCACCCTCGTCGCGAACGACAGAGCCAGCTTTCAACATACCATTACTTAACCAAGAGGTACGTTCAGCGATCCAGTTAATTTCAGTTTTCATGTCAATACCAACGGCCAAGCCAACAGCAGGACGCTGATAGAACCATGAGTCAACGATGTTACCGGCTTCAGTTAAACCACCTTCAGTCCGAGTTTCGATGATGATGAATCGGAACCCTACAAGGGTATTGATCTCACCAGAAACCAGAGCTTTGATGTTCTGATAGTCCGTAGACGTTGCCAGCTCATCGTTCAACAAACCACCTAAGCCTTCAGCTTCGATGACTGCGAACAGGTCAGTGTTGGGTACACCTTGGTCACGCAATTCAACTTGGGCTTGGATTACCTTAGCCATAGTTAAGTTTGCAGCACCAGCAGGTACAGTAGTTGTTAATGGAGTCGAGGCATCCATAGCATCGATAACCAACTGGTCACAACGACGGCCCAAAGCACCGGCAATAGTCATTGCCAATTCTTGTTTCTCATCGAAGTTAACGTCAGCTTGGTCAAAGATGTCGGTATACTCGGGCGCATTCCAGTTAGCCAACGTAGCAGTCTTGAACTCATGGCTTACGTCCATAGGAGTTACGAGATCTGAAGTTGATTTCTGGTTTGCAAGGCCCTTGCCTTGACGACGGAATTTGTAGGTATCACCTACGACGTTGTTGCGTACAGTTACAGAACCTTTCAGCAAGCCCATGCCCTGGTAAGCGTGTTTAACCATGCTGTCAAATTCTGTTACCGCAACAGAAGATAATTGTTTTGACATTAGTCTAATCCTCAAAATTTATAATAATCTACACAAGTGTTTCACATGAAACATTTGCTGGTTATGAGGTTTTGACTGAGTGCCCGACAGATCGGTCAGCCTTCAACCCAAATCTGTCAGATCCGCGATGGGAGTCCCTGACAGACATATAATATCATTTTACTTTATAAAAGCAACTAACCGAATACTTGGACATTCGGCTTGTCACCACCAAAAGCAAACATCATTTCTTGAATTTTCTTCTCATGGTTAGAGTCTACTGACCGTAGAAGGTTGCCGTTATCGTCCTTTCGGAACATCTCTTTCTCGATGTCAGGCCAAGTGACCCCGCCAGGAACAACATGCCCGTCGATAGGAAGTTTTTGCGGTGCCGTACTCTTGATTAGTGCTTCTACTAACATAACAGATTCAGCAGAGTTAACAGCATAACGAACTTGCTCGTAGACCTCAGCGTCCAGATTATTCTTCATAAACTGTTCTACGGTCTTAATACGATCCGTTGCGTTGTCGCCTAACTTGGCAATCTCAACTTCAGCAGATACTTCTTCTACGGCCTCTGATTGAGCAGACAACAATTCCCATGCCTTGTTAAAGTAGTCTTGAGACATATTAGTCTCAGCAGCAAAGCCCATTAGCTCCTGCATTAACTCGTCTTCTTGGTCGATACCTTCAGGCATTGAGTAGCCGTCTTTAGGAGCGCCCTTGAATGCACCAAACTTCTTTTCTAGCTCAGTATAAGCAGCGGCTTGATCTGCGACTGACTTGTATCTGTCAGACTTGTACCATTCTGGTGCCTCACCGGTTCCCTTGATCCCGTCAGTTAGGAAGTACTCACCCTCAGATAATTCTGGCTGGGCAGCATCTACTAAACTAACTGGTTGTGCTTCTACTGCAACATCGTTTTCTACTGATTGTTCACTCATAGTTATCTCCACGCATATTGAATTACAGCCCGCTTAGGACTGACCGCTTGGTGCTTCAACCGGATTTCATCGAGCCTTCTGCCACCGTTAAGCAAAGATAGATCGTTAACGTCGATCCAATCTAAATGCTTGTTTTCTCGGTAACATCTGAATGCTCTGAATTTATGAAGATACTCGAACTTATCAAACCCATACTGTGACGCAAGCAGCTCTAGCCATTCAAACTTAAAGCTTTTCTCTTGCAAGTATTCCCGTTCGTCGCAAATTACTTCGACGGATGGGGTTTCCTTCTTGGGTCGTCCTTTCTTTTTAACTTCTTCTACTTCCATTACTTCTGTCATAGTCTCTCCGCTTGCTGGATTTGGTGAACAATAAACCTCATGACTCCGGTCTCCCCGTTATGGTAGGCGGCTTCATAGTTTATATTCTGTGCAGCAAGAGAAGTGTCGTTCTCTAGTAGAAAGCGTTTGCTCAGGTCTTCTAGTACCCTGTTACCGTCGTCAGTTGCAAAGCAACGGTTATAAGCCTTGGCTAGTTCGGCTTGTTTTTCCCTGATTGCGCTCTGTGCTTTCTGTGCTTTCCCCGTATCTATCTCTAAGTCTTCCCAGCTCATTGAACGGCCTGTAGTTGTGGTGGTTGTTGAGTAGAACCTTGCATCTCCATCTGTTTAGCTTCCGCTCCAGCTTGAATGATGCGTTGTTTCTCTGCGTCATCACGGACTAATTCAGAACTCATACCTGTTTTCTCTGCCACCCAGGTTCCAAAGTCCTCAATCTTAAAGGCCATTTGTACTTGGTCGGGCCCAGCAGTCGATAGAACAAACTGTACGGCTTGC
>Ga0206126_10002573_pt1 | contig 19437 bp, 18 predicted proteins | sample Helgoland_Spring_5_FD_148621 | JGI IMG/M metagenome (GOLD analysis project Ga0206126, IMG submission 148621) | Pelagic subsurface seawater microbial communities from Kabeltonne, Helgoland, North Sea - Helgoland_Spring_Bloom_20160412_1 | ecosystem: Environmental > Aquatic > Marine > Epipelagic ...
GCTTAAAAGGACAAATATATAAATAAAAGTTATATAAATATGCATTTTAAGTTACAGGCAAACAATTATGGTTAATAGTTCAATGCCGTGTGGGGGCACCAGTTTTACCAAGAACCGTGGATCAAGTACCTGATTTGCAAGGAATTTAAACCTTAGCAAGAAAACGGGTGTACCACATGGGTTACCAAAAACCACTTTACTTAACCACGAAACGCAATGTCTATTATTACACACGGCGCGTTCCGAAGAACCTTCAGGCTAGATTTCAAAGCTCACGCTTTGTAAAATGTCTTCATACAAAATCAGAAATAAAAGCATCAGACCTTTCGATTGAATTATCTAGCCGACTTGAGAATATTTGGGATCGAATGCGTCTCGAAGTGCTTGATTTCAAATCATCTGAACCGCGGTCTGTAGTATTTGGATTAGATAGCATTAAAGCACGAGATGATTTCCTAATCACAGATGGATTTGAACTTTACTTACGTCTTAAGAGTACGACAAAAACAGACAACTTTATAAAAAGCACTGAACGCAACCAACGCTACCTTGTGGAGTGTATAGGTGATCTTGCCATAGAAGATTTGTCGCCGCGCCTTGGGGCTGATTTTAGGGATTTCTTATTTGCAAAGGGGCTGTCATCTTCATCTGTGCGCAGAATATTTTCAACAGTTAAGGCAGTTATAAACCTTTGTATTTCTGAGCGTGGTTTACAAATCATAAATCCTTTTGGGGGTGTTTATATTCCAGACGATAATAGAGAGACAAATAGGCGCTCTATCCCAATGTCAGAAATTAGGAGCATACAGACAGAGTGTTTTAATTTTGATGATGACCGACGATGGCTAATTGCATTGATTAGTGACACTGGAATGCGGTTGTCAGAAGCATGTGGGCTCTTAGTTGAAGATATTAGGCTTGATGAATCCATTCCTTATGTCAATATTACACCCCATCCATGGCGGCGGTTAAAAACAAAAGGTAGTGCACGTTTATTACCACTCGTTGGAAGTAGCCTTTGGGCAGCCAAACGAGTGGTTGAGACCTCCACCAATGATCTTGCCTTCCCAAGATATTGCAGCAAGACCAAAGTGAAAGCTAACTCGGCAAGTGGATCTCTAAATAAATGGTTAAGGAAGAGGGTGTCTAAAGCGTGTGTAATTCATTCATTTAGACACAGTTTTAGAGACCGATTACGTGCGGTTCAATGTCCTGCAGAAGTAACTGATGCGCTTGGAGGGTGGAGTACTGCGGGTGTTGGTAGTAAATATGGCAATGGGTTTGAGTTAAGTCAAAAAATTCGTTGGATGAAATTTCTAGAGAAAATATAAGATAATCTTACCCCGAAATTTCTTTGTTTGTCATTGTCATGATGAATATGGTGAGATCAAATGCTAGCTTTTCTGACGAGCCCTCATCAAGATAACTCAATGTAGTGCTAACGGCACTTGATGCTCCCTCCATGAATTTATTTGCGCGCTCTTTGTCTCTTTCAAGAGCTTCAAGGAAGTCAGCCTGAACCAAGGGTGCAGTTTCAAACGTTTCTTTTTTATTATGATAGGTTCGGTACTGGGCAAATCCATCTTTTTCTAGTTCGTTAAGGGCACTATCGCGGGCCAAGGCTCTCATTAAGTCCCTTTTGCGTTCTGGCTTGAAGGTATTGTCGATAATGGCAGATGCTAAAGTATCATAATAAATATAACAAATAAGCTTTTGCTCTTCGATAAGGTTTTCGTCTAATCCAGAAAGGGCTATTTTTGTAGGCACTAGCTGTGTTTTTGCAATTCCCCAAAAGGCACTGAATAAATCTTGCTCAGCTTTCTCCAATGGGGCGCTAAATAGATCCTGCTTAGGCTTTTTCCAGTTAAATAAACCCATGTGGTACACCCGTTTTCTTGCTAAGGTTTAAATTCCTTGCAAATCAGGTACTTGATCCACGGTTCTTGGTAAAACTGGTGCCCCCACACGGGGTTCGATGCCTTACCAAGGTACCAGAGCCAAGTACAATCTCTGCAATATCAATATGTTAGCAAAATATAAGTACAAGACAAGTGCCTTGTTTTGGTACACCCAGCGGTACCACAGCTCCAAGAACCCTGGAGCGTGCTCCAATAAGCACTCTTAGGGGTTACTTGAGCCATTTCATTTGAACCAGGGCGCAGAGCATTTGACCTGCACCCCTAATCTGGAACCCTGCACCTTGGAGCTTGCGCTTAAGTATTAGTGTAGTAGTTTCATTGCGATATAGTTTTGTTTAGGGTTAGATAAAATAAGTTCAGGTCATTTAGTTTAAAATTTGATTTTTTATAATAATTTAATCATCTACATAATGATCAGCACTTAAATAGGCAAAAAAAATGCCATGCTAGACAATGATGAATGAAGAAAGAAAATAGCTTTATGCAAAAAAAAGCAACTTCTATAGTATTGAAATCTACATCTTGGGAGCAGTTTGTAAAAAAATGTGATGAATTAGGTAGCTTGCCAGCAGCAAAAAAAATTAAAGGTGATGCTTTTGAAATATTAACAAAACATTACTTATTAACAGACCCAATATTTGTTTCTAAGTTTGATGAGGTTCTACACCATTGGGAATTAAACAATCATCCTGATAACATACTTCAGGAGTTAAATTTACCAAACCCAGAAATTGGGGTTGATATAATTGCAAAGTATAAAGATGGTAGTTATTGCGCCATTCAATGTAAATTTAAACAAGATAGAACAAAAAACATATCATATAATGAATTGAGTACATTTTTTAGTGTGACTGAGAGAAGCAGCACTTACCCAAAACTTACACATAGAATAATATCTACGTCCTCAAATGAGATCAGTTATAAAGTGGGTAGAGTTCACAAAGAAAAATTAGCATATCTGACATATTCAGATTTTGAAGATCTAAGCAAAGAAAGATTTATGCAAATCCATGATAGCATTTATGGTCATAAATTAATCCTTGAGCCATTTTCGCCAAGAGAACATCAAAAAATTGCTATCAATAAGACTAGTGATTATTTTGAAAATAGTGGATTTAGAAAAGGAAAAATTATACACCCATGTGGTTCAGGAAAGAGCATGACCGCATATTGGATATCTGAAAAGCTACAAGCCAAAACAGTTCTTATTGCCGTTCCAAGTTTGGCACTTGTCCGTCAAACATTAGACGCTTGGACAAAGCAAGCTTTAGCAACAGGATCAACAATAGATTACATAGCAGTTTGTTCTGATAGAGATGTTGGCCAATCAGATGACCCTATAATGAACACTCATGACCTGGGAATTTCAGTAACAACAAATTCTGATACGGTAAAAAAATTTCTACTAGACGGAAACGCTAGTATGAAAGTTGTTTTAACCACATATCAAAGTGGTTCTGTAATTATATCTGCATGTGATAGAATAGATCAAAGCTTTGATCTTGGTATATTTGATGAGGCACATAAAACGACTGGTGATAAATCAAAAAAGTTTGCACTCTTAATTGATGATGAAAAATTAGAAATAAAAAATAAAATATTTATGACGGCCACAGAACGTCAGTTTTCTGGAAATACTACAAATCTAATGTCGATGGATAATGATTCAATTTATGGATTAGTAATCGACCAATTATCATTTAAATATGCACTGGAACAGGAGCCACCTATCTTATGTGATTATAAGGTAATTACAGTTGCTGTAACGAGAAGTGATATAGAGCAGCTAATCAGTGAAAATCAACTTACCCGGGCAAACGGACAACAGCATACATTTATTGATGATGGAGCTACAATTGCGTCACTGATAGCATTGCGAAAGCTTTCCGCGGATAAGGGTATAAAGCATGCTATTTCGTTTCATAAAAGTATAAAACGTGCAAATGAATTTACGGCTTTAAATAATCTTCTTAATCACACCCCAGACACGCAAACAATTTTAGAAGCATTCCATGTATCAGGTGCAATGAACACAAGTAACCGAAACATTGAAATTAATAAATTTATTAAATCGCAGCCTAGTGTAATTTCTAACGCCAGATGTTTGACGGAAGGAGTAGATATCCCTTTAGTTGATGCTGTGCTTTTTTCTGATCCAAAGCAAAGTGTAATTGATATTGTTCAAGCTGCAGGCCGGGCAATGCGAACGCATCCTGAAAAATCACTTGGTTACATTATAATTCCTGTAATAATTGATGATCATGCATCTAACAAAGTAAATGAAGCGTTTAAGCAATTAGTAAATGTTGTTGCTGCACTAGGAATAAGCGATAATCGAATAATTGATGAAGCGAAACAACTCATTGGTTCAAAGGCAGTAAGTAATGATAATATTTTGCAGTTTGAGACTTTCTCACCTCAGGCTGAGATACAATTTTCAGTATTAGAAAAAGAAATAAAATTAAAAATCTGGGATCGGTTAAGTTTTGCAAAAAGTACTGTTGGTGAAAGTAACTTTGCAAAATGGATGCAAAATGAATCTGAGCTTTCAAAGTCGTCAATGGATAAATATACCAGAGTAGTGAGAAAAATTTCAAATGATTTGGTTAGGTGTGACCTTTCATATTCATCGTTAGAGGAGATAACTGAAAAAGCTGACCTTGAGAGATTGAAAGAAAAATATTTTTCAATTGATGAATATAAGGATCTCGATACACGAGGCAATAGAATGTATACTGCAGGCTTTAACCAATTAATCAAATATCAAAATTTTCTAAAAAGGGACTAAATATCAGTAAGAGCAATAGGATTGTAAATTGAGTTACTGGCTAAAAAAAACAATATGTTTTATTTTTATTTTTATGCCCTTAAAAATCTGGGCAGAAGAAAGTGATGTAGTCAATGATTGGTTGATAACATTTGATGACACTGCTTGTTGGGCTAGCGCGCTTATAACAAAAGATCCTATCAATGATGAATATGATCCAACTGAAGACTTTCAATTTACAGTATCATTTCACAACGGAATTTCGTGGCCCCAATTTACAATAATTTCAGTTACTCCAGGGAAGACTGTAACAAATGCATCTGTAAAGTTTAATGAAATACAGTTTGATTTTGTTGTAATCGAAGACACAGCTTTTTCACTACCAAAAGAGGATCGTGATATAATTTTCAATATGCTGAATAATAAAACACCTGAAATTATTTTAGAAATAAACGATAAAGAGATATTTCCTACACCATCTGTTTCATTAAATGGCTTTAAGGAAGCATATAATGTTTTGAGTAAAATATGTTCTTTTAATAATCTCCCAAGAGCAATGGATGGAGTGAGTTGAAGTTAAATATAAAATTACCTTAAATTAACCAAATTTGTGATGCCGAAATGAAAGACCAAAAAATGAATGAAATAATTGATAAAATAACCATTCATATTAATGACCTAATTAATCTTGGGAAAACACTATCGATTGAAAATAATATTACCAATCTTGAGAGTGAAGGGCATGCTTATATTAAAAGCGAATGTTCAGAAGGCGCATACTGGCGTGGAGCCGATATGCAGGTAGTAAAATGTTTGCCTGGTTCAAAATTCATAGATTTTACAGACGCTATAATCCAATATAATTATTCAGTGGATGAGCCGTGTCCATCGAGATACCCAGAGTTAATGACTGGGCTAATAAATCGGATACAGGACAAGGCCTACTATTTAGATTCTATCAATAAATATGAGTTTTATGGAAAAATTGCAGAATGTGCGCAAACTTTAGAGTTAGATAATAACAGTTTAGATAAGCAAACAATTTGTAGAGGAATAATTTTCAATCAACTTAGATTGCTTAATGAATGGAGGAACGAACTTTCACAAGAAGATGAAGCTCCAAACCTATTGGATATGGGATGGAAGGTTTACTTTGGCTATGGGCGAAATGCAAATCAAGAAGCAATGCTTAGTGAAGATAGATGCCCAAATGCTAAATACATTGGGCCAGCAATCTTAGAAGACTTTAAATTTATAATTGATCAGAAGGGCTACGCATCAATAATCCAAAGCTTAGATTCGAATGTCTATGGTGTTTTGTGGGCTGTTTCACCGGAAGATTTCGAGAGACTCGATCTGAGGGAAGGTCTTAATATCGGTAGCTATAGAAAAGAAAACATTCACGTAACTCCTTGTCTTCTCCCTTTTGATGAAAAGCTTGATGTAATTATATATATTTCTAATCGACCTCAAGGAAAAGTCCCTGCGCTTGGTTATATTGAGACAATAAGAAATGGATTAATTTTAGCCGGTTTTTCTAAAGATCAAATATCATATCTTAATGAATTTATAGAGCCAAATATTACTGATAATCAAAAAATAAGAACTGAAAATAATTCCATAATAAAAAATCCATTTTTACCAAATGACGAAAGTCTACCATTCTTTGCCTACGGTTTGTTTAAGTCTGATCAAATTGCGCACGAAAGGATTAATTCTTATGTCAAAAAAGTTGAAGCTATAACCCTAGAGGGATGTTTCTTAGCAGAACGAGATGGTATCCCACTTTTGGGCTCTTCTGAGCAAATTAAAGTCGCGCCTCCAGATTTCAAAATTAATGTCACACAAGTTTATGGTGAAGTAATAACATTTAATGAAAACGGTTCTAGAAAGGCATATCAATCTATTTCAGAACTAGAGCCATCAAATATATATAGTTGGTCAACTGTAAAAATTAACAAAAATAAAGTGAACTTACTTGTCGGCAAAAAGATATTTAAAGGATCCCAAGCTCTCGATAATGATAGATGGAATATGGCGCATCACGATCCATTTATTGGTGACTTGGAGACTATGATTAATCGCCTAATGCAAGATGAAGATCGTTACAATAATGTCATTGAAGTTCAGGCAGCATATATAATGATATGGACTGGAATAGAGCGTCTTATTACTTTGAAATACTCTATGAAAAAGCGCACAGAAGAGGACATACTTAGACACTTATCCAATAACTCTGAAATCATGAATATCTTCAGTGAAAATTATCAAAAGCCAAATTGTTTTAGAGACATCTATTCGTCAACAAAACCTAAAGATAAAGTTTCATTTATTTCTGGCGATACAATCAAGTGTATCAAATACTTAAGACAAATTCGCCATAATGTGGTTCACCGAGGCAAGGGTGGTTTTGCAGACAGTAATCTTACTCAAGTTGCTTTAGGTTTAGCCCATCAAATTTTTAAGGCACTATATAAGTATTAAAACGTGTAGTCTAATTACTAAATATTTGTGCCTGTTTGTATCACCCAAAATATGATAGAATAAAACCCTATAAGTGGTGGGGTTTTAAAGATGACAAACAGCAACCTACAAAAGGGTATCCCATGGCAATTTGGTGTAAACTGGCCAGGTGAAAGATGTGGTGCAAAGACACGAAGAGGCGCACCATGCCAGAGTCCCGCAAAGCAACCTGTAGGCCGCTGTAGACTGCACGGTGGCGCATCAACAGGTCCAAAAACCAAAGACGGCCTAGTAAGACTCTCAAAGGCTAGAATCACGCATGGGAAGTTTACTAAAGCTAAACGCATCGAAGCTAAACGTAGGGCAGAAGTAGGACGCAAAGTGCGAGCAGAGCTTAAAGAGATAGAGGCTTGGTTCGTTGATCGTGGTCATCTGGCCAAAGATTGGCGCGACAAATTTCTAATGTAGGTAATGTAGGTAAAAAGTGTAAATCGCACCCCTCACCCCTCTACCTTATCTAAGAATGAAAAGAGATGCGATTTTTACTACACTTTCTACACTAAAAGTGCGCGACAGACACAAACACCTTCCGATAATCGAACGACATTCCATTCGGGGTCTCTAGATAATAATGCTCTAATCTGTTGGATAAATCGGCGTTTTCCCGGCATATATTTACTATCTTCATTATCTTTGATGTCCTCTATGAAGTTTTTATAAAGATCCTGGATACTCACTGCTTTTTTGTCTACGTGGTGATTCAGTCCGCCATCTAGATACCATTCTCTTACCGGGTCTGCCTCTTTCAACCACTGTTCGGTGGCCGCTATGCATCGCGCAGGAATAGTATATGATCCCTTTTTGAGTGCCTGAGCACCAGCCTTGGCAGCTTCACTTAGCAAATAGTCCCCTTCGTTTTTGATTATTAAATCCACTATGTTTGTTATACGATCTTTCTCTTGGATAGTATTGTCGAACGGAACTACTAACATCCTTCTCTCAATGCCTAAATCCACCCCCCCTGCAAAAATAGGGAGCATATTAGTTGCAAAAATATGAACAGCCTTTGGGCTAAAATTAATTGGATTCTTGTATAATATTTTCGCTATTATTTCATCACCCGTGACAACTGCTTTCATTTTATCAGAAGCAATTGATTTACTCGACGAAAGCTCATCAGAGAGGTTGGCTTTTTTACCAATTAAAACGGCTAGACTTTGTTCTTTTTCAAAATCTGCAGGTGAAATACTGCAAACCGCACTCTTAGGAAGCAATCGTCTAATTAATTTTAGCAGTGTTGATTTGCCATTAGATGCAGTTGGGCCAAACAAAACTATAGATTTTGGTGATTTAAGATTAGTACCAGTTCCGAGTAAAATTGTTCCAATGACTTCCAAGATTAGATTGCGTAAAGAGTAATCCTCGGCACCAAAGAGTCCATCAAATAAAGTTTGTGTGTGAACTGGTGGCTCTCCACAAATAATAGGATTCCATTGTGCATCAATCACATGTCGCTGCCTATCACTTGGGGCATGATCTGCAATTGATAGTTCACCATTATTTAAAGTAAGAAAGCCATTTTTAACAGTAACGCCAACAGGGGAATTTGAAAAAAAATCTGGCTTGTCACAAATTGCTAAGAGTTCTGTCAAAATACCAGTTATAAGACTTGTTGATAATTTCAGCACTTTTCCTGAAGTACATCTAACACCCTCTAGCTCATGAACATACTTGCGCATTGCACTGTCAGATACTGGCACCCAAACGGATGTTTCAAATAGATAAAAACTACTCTCACAATAGATTGGAGCAACGCCATCTTTTGATAGCTTCTTACGCATAAGGTTTGCACACTCAACTGTACTGCCGTGAGATAACATTGCCTCGGTATGCTTTGCTTTATACCCACACTCATTCGCCATTAGGAATATAGATCCTAGACCTATTGTATCAGGTTTAAAGCTTTCCCAAGTAGAACTTACATCATCCTCAGATACAAAGTTAGGTGGTTTATTACCGGTTAAATTTCCACGTGACCAACGCAGATAAATATCAAAGAATTTTACACCAACAGACTTAAGCGCCAAGCCTACTTTTATCCATACAGACCGATCGGAAGGATCCAGATAATATAAAGCTCTTTCTAATTCTTCGTCCGAAAAGTTCTTTTGGTTTTTTATTCCAGTTTTTGCACCTTTTAAATCATGCATTACTAACGGGAATGCAGAAGCTAGTTCTTTTGTATTGCGACGATTCAAAGTTTCCAATTGTTCAATTTTGGTCATGAATGGTTCTTTAGAAGTTCCATCTTTATTTGGTTTATTATGATAAAAACCTGGAAGCCTCATTACACGGGGAAGATCCTTTACTTGGTGATCACCATCAAACTTTTTAGCTAAACGTTCTTGATAATCTGAAAAGTCAGTTAAGCAAAAATTCTTATCAACGAGCCAAAAAGCATGCCATCTGTCTTTTGAACTTTCAATGATCATATGAGGTTCGAAAGTATGCGTTATTATAGGTTTTAGTGGGGAGCCATCTAAATCAACAAAAACTGCGCGAACCCCTGTAACATTATTTTTACTGCGGCCTAGTAGATCAGTTTTATTTACCGTTACAAAGATACCTGCACCTTGCTGATTTAACTTAGACAACTGTTTTGCGTGGTGCTTAAGTTTACCATGCAATACTCTGGTTAGGTGTGAAGCTCGAGATCGGTTATCATCTGGAAACGTTTGAAAAGTAAACTCTCCCTCAGCCTCTAAAGTATCCAAGTATGTTTGTGCTAAAAGAAGGTCTGGGTGTAATTTTTTATTGCTCATTGGTCACCTCCTTTCTCTAGCCAAGATATTATTTCCTTACTTTTATAAATTGGAATTTTTCCAGAGTTAGGAAGTTGATTTGGGAAATTGTTAAGTTTTGCCCAGTTGCGAAGTGTTGCAATTGATATTCCCAGTTCTTTTGCAAGCTGGGTGCGATTAATATAAAAAGTATTTTCTAAAAACATAATGCATTTCCTTTCAAAGGATTATGCACACATTTAATTGGGTTTGGCCTGTGTACTTGCCCAACTGCGCGGCGTCGCGAAGTGCAGTCAGTTTTTACACCCACCTGACAATTAATTTATTACAGTGAAATTTGATTCAAATCAAATGAATTTTATATTAAGGTATTGAAATTGTTCAATTTAAACAAGTACCTTGAGCGGTATACGTTAGTCTATTTATCTTTATAGACTTAATAATTTTGAAGTTTTGGCGATACAATAATAATTGGTGGAGTATTAATTATTCCCGCTTATATTGTGGGATTGGCATTTGCTTAAGTTAGTTAATTAATATAATTTAATAGACGAATAGATAACGAAATATAATTTAATATGAACGAAAAAATATCCAAAGAAATTTTGGCTGATATCCTAGGAACTAGTAAAAGAGTTGTAAATGGGTGGGCCAAATCAGGCCGTATTCAGACATCAATAGATGGCAAAAATGGTCACGAATATGTTAACAAAGAAAGTATTCAAAACTTCAAGGAATTAGATTTTTTGTTTGATAACTCATGGGATAAATTTTCTACAATTACACCAAAAAAAGAATATAAGATTATAGAATTATTTGCTGGATGTGGTGGTTTAGCGCTTGGGCTAGAAAATGCAGGCTTCAAAAGTTTACTTACCAATGAGATTGATAACGACGCATCAAAAACTTTAAAATTAAATAGACCGAATTGGAATGTTGTAAATAATGATATTTCAAATGTTAGCTTTAAAAAATACCTAGATAAAGTTGATATGATTTCTGGTGGTTTCCCATGCCAAGCTTTTTCTTATGCAGGTAATAAATTTGGCTTTGATGATACTCGTGGAACATTATTCTATGAGTTTGCAAGGGCAGTCAAAGAAGTTAATCCCAAAATATTTGTAGCAGAAAATGTGAGAGGGTTATTAACACATGATAATGGTAGAACACTTCAAACAATAAAATCTGTAATTTCTGAGTTAGGATATGACCTTGTTTCTGAGGAGGTTCTGAAAGCAATCTTCTATAAAGTACCTCAAAAAAGAGAACGCCTTATTTTAGTGGCTGTTAGAAAAGACCTTTCACCATATGTGAGGTATACTAAACCGCCAAAAAATAATAAAATTTTTACTTTATCAGACGCCTTGAAAAGTGGGGTATTATATAATCAAGATTGTCCAAATTCTGATGGTCAAGTTTATCCAAATAGAAAAAAAGAAATTATGTCACTTATCCCACAGGGTGGATATTGGAAGGACTTACCCGATGAACTTCAAAGAGAGTACATGAAAGGAAGCTATCACTTAGGTGGTGGCAAAACAGGTGTAGCAAGGCGCCTTTCATGGAGCCAACCAAGTCTAACTTTGACATGTGCGCCTGCACAAAAACAAACAGAAAGATGCCACCCAGAAGAAACAAGGCCTCTTAGTGTAAGAGAATATGCTAGAATACAAACATTTCCAGACAGCTGGGAATTCGCTGGGTCAAAGACTTCTCAGTATAAACAAATTGGAAATGCAGTTCCTGTGAACTTTGCATATTCAATAGGATTGTCTTTAATAAAATTATTAAATGATATTGAAAATTCTGATATGAAAACTGTATTACCTGATGTTCAAAGTAGTAGTCAGTTAAGCTTTAAGCTTTGATTAAGTAGTTATCGTTCCAATTCCATAAAGCCCTACAAACAAAACTTTTATATGGATCCCACTTTGAGATTATATCATTTAGTTTGAGTTCAAAATTATCATCATCAAGCTTGTAAGAGAGCTTTATAACCTTATTGAGCGTAGCATCTCCATGAGGAAAGATGTTTGAATATCTATTATTATGCATCACAAATATTGATGCAGTCCAAATGCCCACACCTTTAAAATTCATTAATATCTCTATTTGCTTTTCAGAGTTCTCTAATTTTAAGTTTTGGAAAAAAACAGGCTCCTTTATTATATATTCTGAAATAAGTTTAATGTAATTGGATTTTGCAGCTGACAATCCAATCGAAGTAGTTTGTTTGTTGGAAAGTCTTAATATATCACTTGGCTGATAGTTTTCTGAAACTATGTCAGTCAACCGTGCAAAAATAGTTTTTGCTGCTGAACCAGATAATTGCTGCCCAATAATTGTTCTAGTTAGTATAATAAAATCAGGTAAGATTTCTGTAGGTTGGATTGTAGAAAAGTTATCTAAAATATTTCGAAGGACTGGATCTTTGCTGATTAGATATTCTTTAACTTCATTGTCATTAAGGCTTTTCATTTAACCCTCCCGGAATGTAAAAATAATTTCCACTCATCAAAATAATATCATTTAGATACTTTCGTGTTTACAAGGTATAATTAAATATAAATAAATATATTTGAGGCCATGATACCGGAAGGATACAGTGATGGATCGTAACGATTATAAAGAAATCATAAAACTTACGGTTTCAAAGTCAATAATGTCTTTTTTCCAAAACAAAGAAGTCAAAGTATCTCACCCTTTAGATTTGATTTTTCCAAGAGAACGTCAAATCAGATCTTTAATAGGTGGCCTTGAAACATCTCTAGGGACGCAAGTATGGGAGCCTTTAGCAAAAATGTTTGCTAAAAATAATGGTTTCAATGTTTTGGATGAGAAAAAATTTAACTTATCAGTACCCATAATACCCAATGCGTTAGAGCATGAGATATCTGACTTTGAGAATAAGAAATTGGATGATCCAACATTAAAACATTCAACATTTAAAGAGGGTATTATTGAATTCATAAACTCTAATAATATTAAATCCTATAGTAGGCGAAAAATGCAAAAAGGTGAAGGGGTCGACATTTGGTTGCAAAAAAATGACGAAGAATTTCTGATTGATATCAAAACTGTCCAATTAAATTCTGGGGGTGGCCCTAAATTTAATAAAAACCTTTTAAAATGGTATACTTATAGAGCGTTAGATGTGGGTGGAGATTTTAACACAAAATGCATGCTCACATTTCCTTTTAATCCACACAATAGAGATTATTGGCAGAAGGAAGGCAGTAAAGTAAGTCCACTAATATTTTCAAGAGAAGCTTTAGTAGGTAACGAGTTTTGGGACTTATTGTCAGGAAAAGAAAATACGATGGAATTAATATTTGATGCTTTTAAGGAACTTGGAAATGAAAATTTTGGTAGTAAATTTGATCATATTTTTAATCTCAAGAAAAATAATTTGCTCTAAAATTTTTATATATATGCATCATAAATTATTATAAAAAAAATTATGAATATTTAATCGTTTTTCTATCATATATTAAAGTTCAAAAGAGTTAGGTTTACATTGTTAAATCAAATCTAGTTCTATAATCCTCAATGGGTTTAAATCTGTCACCAATTGCAAGAATTATTAAATCTGTTTCCTTTTTGCTATATTTCTTATTTTTAATACCCTTTTTAATATTAGTATCGTATTCAATCAAAAGATTATATCCTAACCTCAAATCTTTTTCTTCCTCAGTTTTTTCATTATGGAAATATTTTCTTAGAATATATACTAATAATTGCTTCACTTGATCTCCATTCATATATTTTGATCTATAAACATAATAGTAAATATCTAAATAAACAATAATTCACTTGATGAATTTTAAATCCTCGTGAAGACTATTAATAACTTACCAGTGATCATCAATACTGATGACATGATTAATGAGGTTGATAGAATGATAGTATTGAGCGCTAATTCTAAAGTCTGTGTAGATAACATCGTTTATCGAAAACTTTGACTGCTTTAAGCATAATTATATGTGGTGCGAGCGGGGGGACTTGAACCCCCACGCCCATACGGACAACAGATTTTAAGTCTGGCGCGTCTACCATTCCGCCACGCTCGCATCACCATATGTATTTGACCTGTCTTAATTGGTTTGTAAAAATGTTAACTGGAATTGTGATTAAATATTTAAGAGAACATAAATGAAGAAGATACTTTTCTGGTTTTTTATTTTAACGATATTAGGAACTTATTTATACGTTTCGATATCTCAGAATTTAAAGACTGAACGTAACACAGTCACTATTTCTTTATCTGACGCTTCAGTTAGCTCAAGTTCTCTTTCAGTTGCAGTCATTGGTGATGTGCATCTTCCTGAAGGATCAAAGCATTTAGACGGGTTTGAAAAACTTGTATTAGAAATAAAATCTACACAACCTGATTTGGTAGTCTTTGTTGGCGATTATACGTCTGACCCAAAGGCCATGGATGATATGTCGTCTCACCGGAAGAATATAATTACTATAATGAAGTTAGTTGATCCTTTGCCAAGAGCTGTCGTATTGGGCAACTATGAAAGTTGGTCGGACGCGGAAGAATGGATCAGAGAATTTAATAGATTAGATGTTGATATAATGGAGAATGAAACTTCCATGTTTCAAACAGTAAAAGGTGATGTATGCATTCGTGGACTTGGTGATAAATACACAAATAGATACAATTATGTAGATTATCCTGAGGAGTGTGAGAATATTCCCAAGTTCACAATTACACATGATCCAGCTGGTGCTTTTGATACGCGTGTCAAAGGACTTGTGGTTGCTGGTCACACTCATTGCGGTCAAATAAGCCTACCATACTTTGGCCCCTTATGGGTGCCATCTGATGCACCATCTGACGCTCAATGTGGATTTTATGAAGATAATCAAAGAACAGTGTTTGTGACATCAGGGGTTGGCACTACTATTTTACCACTACGATTTGGAGCGCAGTCACAGTGGGATGAATTAAACATTAGTTGGAATTAATGGAGATATTATATTATGATTTTTGAATCTGTCAGAAGACTTATTGTGGCTGTTGTGTACATTGTAGGTTTAAGTTGTTCTTTTTTTGCAGGCATTATGGCTCCGACACAGGCTGAAAATACTGGAGCTGCAATTATTTTTGTAATTTCAGGTATAGTCTTAGTTCTGCTGACGTTTATGGTTGCAAAACTAGTTAATTGGATTTTTCAATACTAGTTGATTTTAAGGATTGATTAGTTCGCCGTTTTTGAAAACATATTCATAAATTTTGCCATCCGTATTTGTGAAAGTCCCAATGCCATTTCGTTGGCCATTTTTCCATTCGCCCTCATAGACAATACCATCCGCATATGTGTAAATACCATGTCCGTGGAATTTGCTGTTTAACCATTCACCTGCGTAGTTTTCCCCATTTAGAAAAGTGAAAGTACCGCTGCCATGGTATTCATCATCTTTCATCTCGCCCTTATAAACAGCACCGTTTGCGTATGTGTGTTTGCCCTTGCCATTACGGATACCACCCTTCCATTCACCTACATAAATTTGGCCCTTTCCAAAAGTTAAAGTCCCAATGCCATCACGATGGCCATCTTGCCATTCACCATCGTAGATATCGCCCTGTGCGTATGTATAAGTACCATGTCCATTGAATTTGCCATCTAACCAAGCACCTTTATATTTTTCTCCATTTGCATATTCACGAGTACCTTGGCCGTTGTTTAGATCCTCTTTCCATTCACCTATGTAAATGTCACCTTTTACAAATGTGTATGTTCCGGTTCCATGACGTTTGTCTTCTACCCAATCACCAACATAAATATCACCATTTGCATATGTTACAGTTCCGTACCCGTGTTGTATGTTATCTTTCCATTCACCTACGTAAATTTCGCCTGATATTGCAGTCAAAGTTCCTTGGCCGCTACGCGAGTCATTTTTCCATTCACCTACGTAAATATCGCCATTTGCATATGTGTAAATACCATGCCCATTATATTTGCCTTCTAACCAAGCACCTTTGTATTCGTCACCGCCTTTATGAGTATATGTGCCAAAACCATGCCTCAAGCCCTCTTTGAACTGCCCATAATAAGATGACCCATCAGGATACTTTTTATGCTGAAGGTCGTCGTATTTTTCGGACAGAACTGAAATATCAGGTTTTTTTATCATAATTCAAATCTTAACAAAAATTATATCTTAATGAAATTATATAACTAATAGTAAAGTGCAAGTTCCCAGGCAAAACTATGCTTACAAAATCTAGGATTGTTGACTCAAAAGTTTTAAGCCCAATAATTAGAACAGCATGAATCATCTGCAATGTACGGATGGTCAATATCAGGTGGTAATATGAAAAATATGATTAGATATCTCTTTGGGCGCTTCTATTCCGTAGAGTGCTCAGAATTATTAAGCTATAAAGGCTCTTGGAGCAAAGGCTTGTTTCACGGCTATGGTGTTTTAAAGCATAATGATAAAAGTACTTACCAAGGAAATTTCAAATTCGGGAGCAAACACGGTTATGGTGAAATAAGTTCTGCATCTGGCTTTATGTACTCTGGAGAATGGAAAAATGGTCGCCAAACAGGATCAGCAAAAATATTTTATAAGAATGGCGACTGGTATCAAGGGTTTGTAAAAAATGGTATTCGCAATGGTTTTGGTGTATTCCATGAAAAGTCATCCCAAAGAACTTTCAAAGGCTACTGGACCCGTGGTGTGCTTAGCGGCAAGGTTCAAATAACGAGTAATGAGTGGAAGTATTCGGGAACGTTTCCCGATCGATATGGGCGCGCAAGTGGGAACTTAGCATATTCGGATGGCTCTGCTTATGCCGGAGATGTCACGAACTTTACAAGGCATGGCGATGGCCAGTTCCTTAGCTCTTCGGGGAATCTGATTGAGGGTCGCTGGGTTGATGACATGAATGTGGATCATGCTACCACTACCGATAGTGAGGGTATCCAGTGGTATGGAACTTTAAAAAACCTAAAACCTCAGGGTTTTATGAAAGTCCAACTTCCAAACGGGCAAAAGTATGACGGCGTTTGGCTGAACGGAAAACTGCAGCGAGCATTAAGCGTACGTAATAAACGTGATGCTGAGCCAGTTTATCACTTTTATTAAGCTGGTCGCTACTGTTTCATTCTTAAAATAGCGGTAACTTACGCTCTTTGAAAAGATAGTGTAAAAAACCTAGCAGTTACAAACGCGCAGAGCATAGTATACGTGCGAATAATCTATGGATGGCTTAATCATTTGGATAAAGAAGAACCAACTGGTGGCTGAAAATAATTATAGCGTTAATAGTAGCTATATTTGGTTTGAACCAAGTTCTAATAAAGTTTTAAAAAGAGCAGATTTTTAAGAAGTAATATTTCTACCAAACAGAAAAATTGCTCGCCAACAATCAGATAAACTAGGTTCTCAACTTACAAATGACTTAGACATTTTTAATACCCAAACTCTTTTGCACAAATCTCAATAGGCAACAAAGGTCGATGTTCCTTACACCATTCTTTTTCAGCTTCAGTATACTCTAAGCCATCCAAAAAGTATAAAGCAGCAATAATAAATATGATGATAATAGCAATAATTTGGATTAGCTTTTTCATATTAAATATCTTCATTCTACTCAAACCAATCTGTTCGAACATTTACTTATGATCAGGCTAGTGTATCATTTTAAGATTATCAATATCAGGGAATCAAACATCCTTAGTTGAAATATAACAGTAATTTATATTGAGTTTATTACTATAAACAATAACTTATAGGTTTTGAAAATTAAAAATGAAAAAACAGGAATTAGAAAGCAAAGTAAAAGACTTTATTGAAAATGGTCTTGATATGGATGCTAGGATCAAGAGACTAAAAAAAGAATTTGATGAAGGAAGTAATCATCCATTTTATATAAGTCTTTTTGATGAAAATAGCGCATTTTCAACAAAAGTAACACACTCTGTTTATACATGGATAGGACAATCTTTTTATGAACCTTTTTGTGTGATGTTAGGTGAATTAGCAGGTTATGAGGTTAAAACTCAAAAGAAAGTATATGGTTCATGCAATCAGGACGTTGAGAACTATCTTCAAAGCATAGAAAGGAGTATTGATTATGTTCCAAATAGAGATGCAGAAATAAAAAAATTGAAAGAGATAGTAACTCTCGGTGACGCTAATGAGCATCCGGATAGCACAGTAGATGTATATATAACCACCCCTGACAATAAAGAGATATTAATAGACATAACGACTGTAGCTAATAATAAAAAATCTTTTAGGTCATTAAAACAAAAGACACTTAGATGGACTGCAATGAGATTGAGTCAAGATAAAGATGTTGATGTTAATTCTTTTTTTGCAATCCCTTATAATCCATATTCTGACAAAGTTGACGGGACAGATTATGATCGTTTTTCAAAATATTATGATAGAAAAGATATCTTAGTTGGAGATGAATTATGGAAAAAAGTTTCTAATAATCTTATAGGAATAAATGATATTGATAAAATTTTTAAAAAAGTTGGTGAAAAAACAAAAAAAATCATAAGTTAAAGTGAATATGCTATAGGCATATTTTAAAGAAATTAACGAGCATCATAATGAAACCTACAATATCAAAATCTCAATATGTACGTGGGCTTCAATGTAACAAAGCACTTTGGCTTTCCCACAATCGTAAAGATCTACAATTAGAACCTTCGGCAGCTAAAAAAGATATATTAGATACGGGAAATACAATTGGAAAATTAGCAATGGATAATTATCCAGCTGGTGTGGAAGTAACAAATGAATATTGGGACATTAATGGCGCAATAAAAGCTACAAATAAGTATATTGAAGATGGAAACAATATTATTTTTGAAGCAACTGCTATGCACCCAATAACAGGCGCCTATTCAAAAATTGATATTTTAAAGCGTGTTGAGAATACTGATCTATGGGATCTAATTGAAGTAAAAAGTTCAACACAAGTTAAAGAGTATCACAAAGATGACCTAGCATTTCAATATTATGTTTTTAATAATTCTGGTTACAAAATACGATATTGCTATATGATGCTGATTGATAGCAGCTATGAACGCAATGGAGACATTGACCCAAAAAATATTTTACGTCTGATAGATATTTCAGAAGACGTTAAAGATAAGCAAGATAAAGTAAATAATACAACAAATAAATTATATAATTCATTAAGTGAGTCAAAAGAACTTACCGAACAGATTGGTGAAAAATGTCATAATCCTTTTGAATGTGATTTTAAATCTTATTGCTGGAAACATGTACCAGATTATTCAATCTATAATGTCTTTCAAAAGAAAAAGGCTGAAATCATCGATAGAGAATATGGTTTCTTATTAGAGAATTTACCTCCTGAATTATACCCAAATGGATTAAAAAATATTGATTTAAAATGCTATTTAAATAAAAATATAAATATTGATAAAGAACAAATATCTAATTTTTTGCAAAGCTTGCAATATCCTCTTTATTTTTTTGATTA
>Ga0206126_10002577_pt1 | contig 19412 bp, 24 predicted proteins | sample Helgoland_Spring_5_FD_148621 | JGI IMG/M metagenome (GOLD analysis project Ga0206126, IMG submission 148621) | Pelagic subsurface seawater microbial communities from Kabeltonne, Helgoland, North Sea - Helgoland_Spring_Bloom_20160412_1 | ecosystem: Environmental > Aquatic > Marine > Epipelagic ...
AAAAAATATTAATATATTAAAATAATAAAAAGAAAATAAACAAAAAAAAAAGTGAAAAAAAGAGAGAAAAAGAGAGTGAATAAAAGAGTGACAAAAAAAAGAAAAATGAAAGGTGGAGGAGATGTTTTAATAAAAGCAAAAGAAAATGCAAAAAAAAAAAGAGATGAAAGAATGAAAAATAGGGCTGCTGAATTAAAAAAATCTCCTAAGGAAAAAAAGGAAGTAAAAGAAAAAGCAAAAAAAGAAGAAAAGCCAAAAGAAGAGGAAAAACCAAAAGAAGAGGAAAATCCAAAAGAAGAGGAAAAGCCAAAAGAGGAAAAACCAAAAGAAGAGGAAAAGCCAAAAGAGGAAAAACCAAAAGAAGAAAATGTAGGAAAAAAGGAAAAAAAAAATAAAAAAAATGCAAAGTTGAAAATGCCAAAAATAATTAAAAATAATATAAAAAAATTAGAAAATATGAGTTTAGAAAATATTTTATTAGGATTTGCAATAATTGGTCCATTATTTATATTTTATGATGTGACGAAGGGTTTATGAAATATAATCGATCATATCCTTATCTTTTAAGTTATTATTTACAATTTTTTTTGAAATTAAATATGCGAATATTTCGTTTGGATGTTCATTTTTAAATCCATATTTTTCAATTAGTTCATCATTTTCTTTTGAATGATAATCAACAACATCATTTATTTTAACAGGGTCGTGATCATATTTTAAATAAAATTCGGTTCCTTTAAAATCATAATTAAATTTATCTACGTCTGGGTTTGCTCTTCTTAAATGTGTATTAATATTATTTTTATTAAAGTTTTTTTTTTTATAAAATATTTGTGTTTTTCTGGGGTATTTTCGTTGATAAACGTGTATTTTTTCGTGTATTAAGGTTTCAATTTTATTTTTCATTCTATTTTTAAAGAAGTATTTAGAGAGAAAAATAACATCGCTATGTGTATGAGGGAATCCTTCTTCAATATTTGGATTTATTTTACAAAACAACCAAGGTATATTATTGAGACTTGGATATTTTTTTAAAAAATTATTTGTTTTATTAACTAATTTTCCAAGGTGTTTTTTTTCTGCTGAGGAAAAATTAGTTAAATTTTTTTTATAGATTTGTTTACAATGTTCTTCATTATCACAATTCCTTATTTTAAAATCATTTTCATTAAATGTTTTAAAATAATTACTTTTATCAATAATATAATAGCCCTCTTTGGGTGTAATATATTTAATACTTGAATTTATAAAAAAGTGGATATATAAATAACAAAACAATAAGAAAAATATTAATACAAAAGTATATTTCATTTTTATATATATGAAAGATAAATTATTGGAGATTTTAAATAAATGTGATTTGAGTTTAAATAATTTAGATGATTTAGAAAATAAAATTATACAAAGGGATAATTTAATAAAAGCTGAATTATATGAAAGGTTGAAAGATGATATTTTAAATATGAAAACGGAAATTAGTTCATCTTTTTTTACATGTGTACAAAAAAATGCAGGAAAAAAACAGAAATGGCCACTTGTCAATTTTATTAGACAAATTTTAAAATTATTAAATTATAAAATGATACCAATTAGAAAATGCAATGGTTATACAAAAGATGGAAAAAAAAAATATATAAGATATTATAAAATAATAAAAGTAGAAGAAAAAGTATAAAAAAAGAAGAAAAAGTATAAAAAAAAAAATTTAAAAAATGGTTGTTAAATAATAATAAAATGCCTAAAAAAACAGATGATATTAAAACTGTTATAAATAACTGGAATGATAGATTAAGTTGGGATGATTTTTTTATGTCTCATGCACTATTAAGTAGTTCAAGAAGTTCTTGTCATAGACTTCATGTGGGTTGTGTTTTAGTAAAAGACAAACATATAATAGCAACTGGTTATAATGGATTTTTATCAGGTGCTCCACATAATAGTATAGTAGTGAATAACCATGAACAAGCGACAGTTCATGCAGAACAGAATGCTATTTCAGATTGTGCTAAAAGGGGGGTTTCGTGTAATGGATCAGACGCTTATATTACACATTTTCCTTGTATAAATTGTACTAAAATTCTAATAGCCTCTGGGATTAAAAATATTTATTATAATATGGATTATAAAAATAACTCAATATGTATTAAATTGTTAAAGGATTCCAATATTAATATAAATAAAAAATAATAAATAAAATATTAAAATGTAAATTATTTTATTTATTTTTAAGATGTTTTGTTATGTCAAAAAAGTTATATATATTAAAAATTATTTGAATATATGGGTATAAAAAAAAATGTATTTGTTGTAATTTATTATAAAAAATGTTCATTTTATAAAAAATATGATTTTTTATTTAAATTTTTATTTTTTTTTTATATTATAATTTTTTTTAATTAAATATTCCTTTATCATTATATCTTGTGGTATATAAATAAATGATTGATTATAATTTTTATCCCTTACATAACCACATGCATTTATATAATTTAATATTTCTGCTTGATGATTAAATTTTAAATGTTTTGTTTCAATAAAATTTTGATTTAGCGGGTTATAAATTTTTTTATTTTTAAAATAATATTTTGAAATATTTTCATTAAAATCAAAATTAATAAAATGATATACTTTTTTTTTTGAAGCATTTTCTAATAATTTCTCTTTTATTATTTCTTTTCTTGATTTTGAAAATAATAAAATATCTCGTATTAATTCATTTGGTAATTTATTTTTTTTATTTTTATTTTTAAAATTCATATTTTTTATTAAAAAAAACAAAATTATAATTTACAAATTCAATTTTTTTTTACAAATTCAAATTTGTTTTATTTTTTTTTAAATTATAAATATTTAAAAGTGTAAATTTCATAAAATAATAACTAACAGTTAAAATTACCATCTGTAGCATTATATATAATCTTAATAAATTAAGATTTTGACCTTAAATATCTAGATTTTTTAATTACAACATTATGTTTTTTTAAAAATTTACTATTAATGAGTTTAAAATTATATTTTTTTTGATTAAAATTATTATAACGGTTGTGTTTTTTAAAATTTTGTTTATTTTTAATATTTTCGGGTAAAATAATATTATCAAAGTTATTGTTTTTTATATTTAATAAAATAATAATTTTGATAATATTATCTAAAGAAGTGTCATGGTTTTTTGTCATTATTTTTAAAATTATTTTTATTTTGGAGTGTTTAATTAAAAAAAAGAAAAATTCAAAAAAATCAATTTAAAATATTATAATCATCTTTTTTTTGGAATACATTTTTCCAAATAATTATAATTTCCCCCTGAAGTATAAAAGGTATACCCTTTTAATAGTAAGAATTTTGCAATGTTTTCACAATTAGTTTTATTGTATACACTTATAAGAGCATTTTTCATTACAATAATATAAACTAAATATTTATTTATATTATTTTCAGTAAGGTATATTTTTGTAAAAAATACAAATAAAAAGAATTAAAATAAGTTAATAATTTCATTTTTTGTAAAAATACATTCAATATTATAACACATATCTCGTAACATTTTTACACCATCTTCTTTTCTATCAATAATTGTTATTATTTTTCCAATTTTAAGATTATTTTGTTCAATATTTTTAATAGTTTTGAGAAAAATAAATATAAAAATTATTATTATTAATATTTAAATGGTTTGTGATAAATGTTTTATATGTGATTTTTTATTAAAACATCCGAGAAGTGTATGTATGTCATATAAAGAACATATGTATTTTTCATTAAATTTGAGTAAATTATTTTTGGTAGGTAGTTTAAAAGCATTGGTGCATAGTTTTTTACCATCTTTTTATATAACAAGTAGTTCAGATTTACAAGAAGGTGTGAAATATTTATTAGATAATTCGGGTTGCAATGATCCAAAAAAAAAGGATATAATTTCAGAAGTTGAAAAAAAAGAAATTTAATATAAAAATCAACGAATAAAACAGCCGGTGGATTTTTCAACGATTGTAATAGAATTGGTATCTTCTACTCCTCTGTTAGTAATACACGTATGGTTCATTTCGGAAATTATATTGACTCCTTTTGGTTGAAGATAATTTTGTATAAAATTACAGATATCGTTTGTTAATCCTTCTTGTGTTTGTAATTTTTTACTAAAATAATTAACAATAACATTAAACTTACTTAATCCTAAAATGTATTTGTCGGGTATATATTTAATTTGGATTTTTCCAAAAAATGGCATTATATGGTGTTTACACAAAGATTTGCAATGAATATTTTTAATTGTTATAATATTGTTACTAGAATCATTTTTAAATTTAATAAGTATATTTGTATTAATTTCATTACGATTACTTTGAGTCATTTGTAAAATAGCATTTAAAAATCTTTTGGGGGTATCTTTTAACTCTGAATTGTTAATATCACAACCGATATTTAATAATAATTTTTCACCTATTTCATTAGATAAAGACATATATTATTATATATTTTATTGTTTAAATTTATAAAAGAAATAATATTTAATAAATAAAATTTAATAAATAATATTTAATAAATGATATTAAAAAAAATAAATAATATTTATTAAATTTATAAGAATGTTAAACGCTAAAAGTTTTGGTTTACTTATTAAAAAGAAAAGTGGGTTATTAAAATGTATATTTAGTACTTTAATTATCCAGATGTTAGTAACGAGTGTAGTTGTATTTATGTTATATAAAACAAAGAAGTTGCATATTATGTTTAATTTATTTACATTTTTAATAATTTTATTTTTAAACATATCGTTAATATTTTTAATGATTTCACAAAATATAACATTTAACAAACGTGTTTTTTATTTTACAATTTTTAGTATATTGAATGGTTTAATTGTAAGTAGTTTAACAAGATATTTTAGAGTGAGAGAAATAATGTCAGCGTTATTATCTGTTTTAATAGTATTTATTTTATTTTTTATTTTTGGTGCAATAACTGTTAAATTGAATATAGATTTATCATTTTTAGGTTTATTATTGTTTGTGGCTTTGATAGTATTAATAGTTAGATATATAATTATGTTTATATATCCAGTAAATAGGAAAACATATTTATTTTGGAATACCATTGGTATAGTAATATTTAGTTTATTTATTATGTATGACACAAATAAAATATTAGTAAGATATGAAGACACGGAAATAGATTGTGTAAGGGGGGCATTAGATTATTATTTAGATATAATAAATTTGTTCATAAGATTTTTAGGAAGAAAAAGATAAATTAATATAAATGTCCAATAATATCAAGATTTGGAATGTTGGATTCAGAAATTAGGACCATTCCATACCCACAGTTAAATATATTTAACATTTCATTGTAAGATAAATTACTTTTTTTTTTGTAAAAATGGTGGCTTTTGCCGTGGCTATATTTAAATCGTTCATTATTTTTTTAGAAAATTCTTTAGATTTTTCTATTTTGTGGCTTTTTCAGATGGACCGAAACAGGAAATATTATTATTTTCTAATAAATCAACAATACCATTACATAAATAATATTCGGTATTTTGTATAACGATATCAAATTTATTTTTAATACAATAATTTAAAATTTCGTTAAAATTGCAACTATCAAAAAAAATACAATTATTTGGATATAATTTTTCGGCTATTATTTTCTCTCTGGTCCCCGTTACCTAATATAAGAATATTTTTCATTTTTATTAATATGGTATGATTTATTTATATATTTTACAATATAAAATATAAAAATAAAAATATATATAAAATTAATAATGTTATATAATAAATTAACAAAATTAATAAAAAAAAAGGAAATTAATGGTTTTGTTTTAAATAATAAATTAATGGCATGTATTCCAATAAATATGTTATTGAATGAAAATATAGAAAAGCCACAAATACAGAGAATTTTAGACAGTGATAAAATGAAGGATATAGTAAAATTTCAAGATACTTATTATAAGAATGGAAAGGGTTTTTTTAATTTTATGGGTTCAATAAATATACATTCGTGTAAAGAAACTGGTATTAATTATTTAGTAGATGGGCAACATAGATATGAATCATTAAAAATGTTATATAATAAATATAATTATAAGAAAGAAAGTATAATAATAGAAGTAGTGGAAGTAAATAATGAAAAAGAATTAATAGAAAATTATGATATGATAAATAAGAACACTGAATTACCAGAATTTCCAGATAATATTAATAAAAATATTCCAGAAAATGTGGCTTTATATTTTTTTAATAAATATCCAGAAATTTTTGTAACAACAAAGAGAACAAAAAGGCCACATATTAATAAAAATTTATTTCAAGAAGCATTGGGTGTATTGAATAGTGAATTAAATACAAGATTATCTTTAACGTTAAATGAATTAGATTTAACAAATATTATTGAAGAAAAGAATGAAAATATGAGTGTATGGCCTATAGATAGTTATCAAAATAAAATAAGAAAAATGAAAAGTTGGGGAACATATAAAATATTATGTGATAATTATGGTTTTTATTTAGGTATGTATACTTCTTGTGATAGGAATGATTATATTTTTAAATGGGTAAAGGATATAATTTATGAAAAAACGGGTTTTGAAATGAAAAAAACGAAAATTAATACAAGAAGGCGTAAAATACCACAAGTAAAAAGGCGACAAGTTTGGGAAACATATATGGGAAATGTAGCAAAAGGTGATTGTTATTGTTGTAATATAACAGAAATAAATTTAGGTGGTAATTTTGAATGTGGTCATGTACAATCGATATTTGAAGGTGGGAGCGATGAATTAATAAATTTACGACCAATATGTTCATCGTGTAATAAAAGTATGGGAACGGAAAATTTATATAAATATATGAAAATAAATTATTATGATAATTATATAAAAATAAAAGAAAAATTAAATTTGGAATAATAGAATAAAAATAAAATTAGGATAATTTTTTATAAATAGTTTTGTTTCATTTTGTTTGCCCATTCGGTAAAACCGCTAGATGTTCTTTCTCCGTTAAAAACGTGTTCTTGGCTTTGGGATTTTTCTGGTTTTTCGCCATTAATTGTAAATAATACAGTGGGAAATCCGGAAACTTTATGTTTATCACATAATTCTCTTGCATCGTTTTGTTCTTTATTATTAACAAGTATTTCACTATCATCCCAAGAATTTTCAAAATCATCCCATTCGGGTTTCATTTTTTCACAATGTCCGCAACCATTCATATGTATAAATGTTATTTCTGCTTTATGATTTTGAAATAATTCAATAGATTTTTTTTTAAAAAATAATAATATTACGGCCAATGATATGAATAGTTGAATAAAAATAGGTAATTTATTAAAATTTTTAATAATATTTTTAATTGTCTTAAATAATTGGTCTATTAATGTTTTTTTTTTATATTTTCTTGCCATAATTATATATTAAAAAAAGAAAAAAATATTATTTTTAAATATTTTTTTTTTTAGTGTTTTTTTAGTGTTTTTTTATTTGGTTTAATATATATATTTTTTTTTGTTTTTTTAAAATCTTTAAAATAAAATATTTCATTTATATTTATTTTGCTTAAAAATTTAGGAATATTAAAATTAAAAAATGAATTTACAATTGGTGATATTATATTCATAATTTTTAATGGAATTTCGTTTATTGTTCCTTGAAAAATAATTTTACCATATTTTTTAATAAAAAATGTATTTTCATCTAAAAATTTAATGTGAAGTTTAAATCCATAATTATCATCAAGTACGCATAAAAATGGTTTATTTTTAATGTTAATATAGAATGTAGTAATAGATTTATCAGGATTAATGATTTCTCTTAAATAATAATTCCACGAATCATCCGGTTTATTTGTATAGAATGTTTTTATATATTTTGTATTTTTAGGTAATGTTTGATATTTATTAAAAAATGTTTTTATTTTTAATGAATCAACATAACAGCTAAGATTTTCTTCTATTCTATTGTATATATTCATCATTTTGCATTGAACAATATTATTTTTATTTTTATTTTTTAAATTAAAAAAAATAGGTTTAGTAAAATAAAATGCAAAATCAAGTATATATCCTAAATATTTATTTTTTGGAACATATAAAGCTACATGGCATATATGTAAATATTTTTCATTACTAAAAATTTTAGGAATAGAAGCGGGTATAATGTAACTATTAATATTATATTTATTTTTTAAATATTGTTTTCCCGCAATTGTAAGTGCTATACAATTACCACTTTTATTTTTTTTAAGTGAATTTTTTGAATTTTTTTTATTTTTAATATAAGGAAAGGTGGAAAAGGGGTGATTTTTTGCTACATATTTTAATACATTTATCATTTTTTTTTCAGTAATATTTTTATTATTTTTATTTTTGATTAATCTAGTTTTTAATTTAAAATACATTATATATATAATTATAAATTTATAATTATTTAAATAATATATATAAAAAATAGTATATATAAAAATTTTTTTTTAAAATATATAAGAACAATTAATTAAATAATTATAAATTTATTATTATCATCTTTTATATATTTATTAATGATTTTTGGATTTTCAATATTATCGTGAATATCATGTGGGTCATATACATTACCAAAATCATCAACATGACATATAATACCGTTAATATCTTCAGTAAAAACCGCAATTTTTTTAAATGCTGGTTTTTCAATATTATTAATAACACCGTGAGGTCTTCCTTTTATATGTGTTCCACAAAAATCAAAATTATCTTTTTTTCTTCTAGTACATTGGGTATTTGTTGATTTAATTGCAATACATCTATTACAAAAAGGTATGATATTTTTGGTTCTTTTTCTTTTTTTAAAATCATCATCTTTGAATATAAGCGTGGGGTAATCATAAATGTACTGAATTAATTCATCTTTTGAAGAAGATTTATGATTTTTAATATCATTTTTGAATTTTTCGAAAAATAGATTTGTTTTTTTTTGAATATTTTTTTTCATTTTTATATTTAAAAAAAAATGGAATATTTTTAAGTTCAATTTATTTATTAATTAATAAAATAATTAGGTAAAATGAAATAAAATACTAGGAGTGTATTTATCCATAATATATATGGTAAAATATTAACATATTTAAAACGAATAAATTTGTATTCAATGAAATATGGTAAAATATTTACTAAAATTACAAATAAAATTATCCAAAAATAATTCATGCTTTATAATAAATATATTTTATTTTATTTTTTGAATTATTTTTTAATTTCTTTTTTAATATTTTCGCGAATTGTTTCTTCTCTATTATTTTGAATATAATTTTCAACTTCGGTAGCCTTTTCAATATTATTTTTAAAATATTGTGATAAAATATTTTTAAGATATTTTTTAGTTATAGATTTTTTAACAATTTTTTTAGTATATATTATTTTATAATTATTTGTATCAATTTCTTCAAAACCTCCATTTTTCATAGAAATCATTAATTCTTTTTCTAAATTTTTTTTTTCTTTTTTGATAAGTCTAATTTGTTTTTGAAGATTTTTAATTTTTTCATCGGAAATTATCCATTCTTTAATATTATTAATTAATAAATCATTTTGCATTATTATTATTATTAATATTTTATTATATTTAAATATTTTGATTTTTATTATATATTTTAAAATGTCTTTTGCAATAATTTTTAGAATTGATAGAAAAATTACTTTTTGCATTACAAATTTGTCCTTTATTTTTTCCAGATTTTAAAACGCATTGGCATTTTTTATATGAATGTTTTTTACAAAATTTAGATACACACTTAATACCACATTTTTCATTTTTTTTCTTACCTTTTTTATAAACAAAAGAACAAAAATTATTTTTTTGCCATTTATTGGGAGGCCAATTAATTCCATTAATTTTATCAAAATCATTATCCCATTTGATTAAGGTATTTTGAACATTACGGCAATATGGGCATTTAATTTGATATTTATTTAATTTTGTAGTTTCTAAATGATTTTTTTTTTTTTGGTATAGTATTTCATAAAAAATGGATTCATAATTAAATTTATGATTACACTCTAATTTAACAAAATTTGTTTCTAATTTTTCTTGTGAAATTAAACAAAAATCGTTTATTTCTGTATTCATTATTATTTAAAATATATTATATAATCTTTATATAATTATAATATGACAAAAATATGGGGTCCACATATATGGAATTTTATACATTGTTTTTGTGAAAAAATATCAAATAATTTTTTTATAAAAAATAGAAATAGTATATTTGTTTTTTTAGAAAGCATTGTATTTAATTTACCTTGTCCAATTTGTAGTGTAGATTCAAGAAGAATGTTTAAAAAAATTAATTATAATAATATAAAAAAAAAAAAAGATTTGAAAGAATTATATTTTTATTATCACAATTATGTAAATAAAAAATTAAAAAAAAAAAGAGTAGATATTTCTATATTAAATATATATATAAAATATAATTTGAATAAATGTTTTGTTAATTTTTATAAAGTTTTTTTGCAAACATATAAAAAAAGGTTAAATATATATTCTTATACATTAAGTTTGGAAAGAAATATAGCGAAAAAAAATGTTATTAAATGGTGGAATAAAAATAAAAATAAAATTTAGGAAGTTTCTAAAAGTATTTGTTGTATTTTTGTTAAATCATTGGGATTTTTAAGATTATTGTATAGGATTTTGATAGGTAACGAGGATGAACTGCCTTCACTATTAGTTCGAATAGTCTCATATATTTTATTAATAATTTGTGGTTGTTCATTAGTTTCGGTCTGTTTTTTAAACCAGTTATTAAATAATAGATAATTGGTGAATATTATATTATATAGTTCTGTTTCATCTGAATTTATCTTTTGAATTTTATTATTTTCATTAATAGTGTAATATGTGTTAAGAAAAGCAAGACCATCTTCAGAATTATTTTCACTAATATTAACATTTTGATTTAAAGGTTTATTTAAACTTTGAATTCCATATAGTTTTTGAATGATTTCAGAATTTTTATTTGAAGATTGTGTTATAACATATTCATTTAATAATGAAGAAAAGTTATTATTACTATTATCTTTTAAATATTCAAAGAAATTATTATCATTTGTCGTATTTGTATTAGTTGATTCAAAATCATTTTTAGAACTATTTAATATACTTTTGTATAATTTAAATACAAGTTGAAAATTATCAACTTTATCTAATTTATTTGCAGCTTCAATGGCGTTAATTGCTTCTTGACTTGCCATAGCTTTAATATCATTGAGATTATTATCTTTTTTATTGTCAACTTTAATTTTTTTGCATCTAAACTGTTTATTTTTCATACTACATTTTTCGGCTCCTTTTTTATTGGAATTAAAATATGTTAAATTATTTGCTTTTAATGTTTTTTCAATAATTGATACAAATATAAACCATAATAAACCTAATAGTCCACCGACAATTAATCCAATTAAAATGTCTCTAAATTCAACACAATAAAATACTTGTGTCCTAAAATATGATGAAACTAAAAAGAAAAATAATAAAATGGCTAATATAAATATATTTACATTATAATTTTTAATCATAGATGATATAATATACATAAGCGTGAATGAATAAAATAGTCCATACATATCAGGAGAACTATAAAAAGTTCCCCACCCAGAATAGTCCGGTTTGCTAATTAAGTTACAACTAGGGTGAAATTTATTAGATTTAATATCGGATGTAATAAAATCTTTTTCATTTGTTCCATCTTTAATTCCAGGTATTCTAAAAGGGAAACTGGAAGAAATTAATTTACCAATAGATAAAGAAACCATTATTCCAAAAACATACAATATACCTCTCAAGGAAGTATTATATGCGGAATCAATTACGGCAATAAATGAAAAAAGGATAGGAGAGAATTGTGTTAAAAATCTAAAATAAGCGATAGGATCCATAAATAATTCAAATGGTGCGGGCATTATTTATATATATATATTATTAAATAAAAACTAATTTTAAAATTTCATTTATATTTGAAACAGAGGTAAATTTTATATTTTTATATATTTCATCATTATTAAATTTATTTATAAACTTATTAAAATCATTGTTATTTTCTTTTGGAAAAAGGAAATGTTTAACGCCTGCTCTAACTCCTCCAATAATTTTCAATTCAAGTCCACCAATTGCGGTAATTTCGCCCTGTATATTTATTTCTCCCGTGATTGCTATATTATTTTTAATTTTTTTATTATGTAATAAACTATAAATTACAGTAGTAATTGCGGCACCAGCAGATGGTCCATCTTTAGGTGTAGAAGCATCGGAACAATGAATATGTATTCCTTGTAATTTTTCTTTAAATTTATTTTGAAATTTATCCTTTTTTAAATTGGTTTTTTTAAGAGCAAGTGTTTTAGCTACTTCCATTGATTCTTTCATAACATCGCCTTGCATTCCAGTTAATTTAAAATCAAGAAAAGTGGATGAATAAAAAAAGGATGCTTGAATGGATATGATTCCGCCATTTCCCATAGAATTTGCCCAAAGTCCGCTAATTATCCCAACAGAATTTGTTTTATGTATTTTTGTAAAAATGTTATTTTGTTTATTTTTTAAATATTTGTTAACAATATCATTTTTCTTAACAACAATTGGGTATTCTTTATCGTATAATTTGTCAGAATTTAAAATTTCTAAATTTATGTCTCTAATTATGTCTAATAATAATTGTTTTAATTTTCTAACACCTGGTTCATTTGTAAAAGTAGTTATTATATAAGAGATTATTTCATCGCTGATATTAATAGAGTCATATAAACCAATATTATTTAATATTTTGGGTATAATATATTTATTTGATATTACAATTTTTTCTTTTAATGTTAAAGGTTTAAATTTAATTCTGTGTATTCTATCTAATAAAATTTTATCAATTTTATTTGGGTCATTGTATGAAAAAATAAACAATGCTTTACTTAAATCAAGGTCAATACCTGAAAAATATTTATCTTGAAATTTATAATTTTGTGTAGAATCAGTTAAATGAGTTAAAATTCCTATAATATCTTTACCATTTTCAGAATTAGAAACTTTGTCAAGTTCATCAATAAAAATAATAGGATTCATACATTTACTTTCAATTAATATGTCAACAATTTTACCCCAAGTAGAGCCAACGTATGTATAATTGTGTCCTTGTATTGTACTACCATTGGATGTACCACCGATTGCTATAAATGAAAAGGGTCTTTTATTTCCATTTTCATCTTTTAAACAATTGCATATTCCATCAATAGCCAATGATGTTTTGCCTACACCAGGTGGTCCTTCAAAACCAAATGAATACCCGTTTTGTTCACCATTTATCCATTCTCCAATAATTTTTTTAATTTGTTTTTTAGCATTATTGTGTCCATATATTGAATTATCAAGTGTTGTATCTATAGAATTTAAATAATTTTTAATTTCTTTTATTTTTTTATTGATAGATTTAATGTTAATTTTAATTTTATAGTTAAAATCATTATTAAAATTATAAATTTCATTAAAAATTAATAAATTATTTTTTAATGGTTTAATACCGTTAATAATATTTTTTTTTAATTTATTTATATTTATATTAGAAGTTATAATTTTTTTATGATTATGTAATTTTAAAATAATATTTATATTTTTAATAATTGAAATAATTTCTTTTTTATTTTTGTTAAATATAAAATTAATAAAATTATCAAATAGAATATTATTAATATTATTTAATATTTTTTTGTTTATTATATTTATATATTTTTTAATTTCTAAAATATTATATTTATTTTTTTCTACAATTTGAATATTTAAATTATTATTTTTAATTATATTTATAATAGTTTTGAAATGAGTGTTTATATCTGTAATATTTTCTAAAATTTTTTCTTTTTTAAATATTTTAAAGGGTATTTGTAAAAGACCGTTTAAATATTTTTTTGGTTTACACGCTGAATCTTCGGACTTGCTTTTAATTTCATTTAATTTATCCATAGCTTTTTTTTTAACAAAATCGGAAGTTTTTAGTAAGCATATTCGCTGTTCTTCAGGTATATTAGATTGGTTAAACATACTTATTTTTTTAGTATATTCAAGTGTATTTTTCATTGCTTTATAAAAAAGTTTTTTTAAATTCCAAGGTAACGTATTAAACATTTGTATTTGTTCATTATTATCATTTTTTTCTTTTTCATTTGAAAGTAAATCATACAACAAATATGCTAAATATTGCATTTCATTATTATTAGTTTCAATTAATAAAGAAATTAAAGTGTTTCGTTTGTTATATAAATTATTGTTTACAAATGTTATAACATTTGTTTCAATTGTATTTTTTTTAATTTCATCGTTTAAATATTTATATTTTTTAAATATTTTTTCTAATTCAAGTTTGGAATAAATTAATAAATCTTTAAGGGTAAGTATATTTAAAAAATTAGAATATATAATAGATTTTTTTTTTTTTTTTAAATTTTTATGTTTTTTATTAACAAACTCATTTTTAAAACAAGAAATTAAAACATCATCCATAATACCTTCAATAATAATACATTTATTTTGTTTTTTATTAAACATAAATAGTTTTATACCATAAATTTGTATAAAATAATTTTTAGAAGATCTGCTTAAATTAAAACATTCAAAATTTTTAGATTTTATGGTAATTTTATCATTATCATTAATTGTTAATTTTGATAATTTTTCTTTATTTTTATTTTTTTTATTATAATTAAAAAATTTAAAATTTATAGGATGAAAATATTTAGATAAAATATTAAATTTATTTAGAAATTTTGTATCAAAATCAAAGTTATTTAAATATAAAATATCTGAAATGTTTTGTGTTCCACATAATTCTAGTATTGAGGAAAGTTCTTCTTTTATAATTGAAATATCTTTATTTAAAATATCTAAAAAAATATTTTCTAATTTTTGAATAGATTTATTATATAATGTTGTAGTAATTATATTATTATTTAGATAATTTTTAATATATATTATTGTTGAATTTATTATTTTTTCTAAAGTTTTTATTTCATTTTCCATCAATTATATATTTTCTATATTTTAATATTAAAATATAAAGGCATTTATTTAATTAAATTAATATATGGAGGAAATTAAAAATAGAAATGATTTATCAAATTTTATAAAAAACAATAGTTCAAGTCATATAATTATAAAAATAGGAGCGGAATGGTGTGGTCCTTGTAAAACAATAAAACCATATGTTGAAAAAAGTTTATATGAATTAAAAAAAAAAGTAAAAGATAAAAAAATAGATACAAAAATTATATTTCTAGAATTAAATGCAGATAATGATAGTGATTGTTGTTCATTTTTACGTGTGAAAGGTATACCGCATATAATATATATAAAAAATGGTGAAATAAATCAGAATCTTGTAGGATGTAATATTGAGAAATTACAAAAATTATTTAATTATATTTATAAACAAATAGTTAATAAAGATTGAAATATAAAATTAAAATACAAAAATAAAAAAAAAATCTTTATTAAATGGAAAATTTGGATTTAGATATTAATAATTATACTTTAGATGATTTATTAAATTTATTTAAATTAGATTATAATTTTACTTCGGAACATTTAAAAAAGGCAAAAATGGTTAGTTTTATGACACATCCTGATAAAAGTAATTTAGATATGAAATATTTTATATTTTTTTCACAGACGTATGATATGTTAGAAAAGGTTTTTTATTTTAGAAATAAAAGAAAATCAAGTGTAAGGAAAACATATGTAATGAATGAGAGTGAAAAACATATATTAGATAGTTTAAAAAATAAAAATATGTTAGGTTTCAATAAGTGGTTTAACAAATTATTTGAAAAGGTGAAAGTGAATGATAATCAAAATGATGGTTATAATAATTGGTATAAATCAAAATCGAATATTAAAAACGAGGAATGTACAAATTTATCGGATTTTGATAATATATTTGAAAAAAAGAGAGAAATAGCAAGGAATTCAATAATTGATAATAAAGAATTGTATAATGTTAACTATGGTTCTCGTGGGTTTAATCTAGGTAGAAATATTCAAGATGATTATAGTTCAGAAGTTTTTAGTAAATTAAAATATGAAGATTTGAAAAAGGCCCATACAGAAACTGTAATTCCAGTAACAATAATGGATATGCCTATAATAGACAATACGGTTAATTACAGTCATAAAAAAAAAATAGAACCGATGACGGCTTTAGAAATTCAGAAATATAATGAAAGAAATAAATATAAAAATTCAAAATTGGATATGGAAAGAGCATATTCACTGGTTAAAGATGATATAGAAATGGAAGATTCAAAAAAAAAATGGTGGGCACATTTAAAAAAAATAAAAAAACATAATATATAATATGAATTACTTAATAAGAATTTTTTTTCAAAAAATACATATAATATAGATTATAATAAATATTTTAACGGTTTTAAAAGTAAAAATATATACTTAATATTAAGATTAATAATTTTTGTATTGATTTTAATAATGTTTTCAGCAGTATGGGGATATTTGAATTAATTTTTTATTATAAAATATTATATATATATAATATGGTAAGATATATTTTATTTATTATATTTATGTTATTTTTAGCGGTTATATATAAAAAGTATGATTTAAAAAATAAATTAAATGATAAAGCAAGCGAGTATGATTTAATACAAAAATATTTCTTTAATAAAAATGATGATTTTCCTGAAATATCAAAAGATAAAAATATAATTTGGATTTACATTGAGAATGAAAAGGATTCAAAAAAAGCACATTGTCCATATATTTTATGGTGTATAGAAAGTATTATAAATAATTCTGGTAATGATTTTAAAATAATATTAATAGATACTGATTCATTTAAAAGACTTTTACCAGATTGGGATATAAATTTTGATATAATATCAAATCCAATTAAAGAAAATTTTATAAATTTAGGTATTTTGAAAATTTTATATAAATATGGTGGAATTAAATTACCAAATTCTTGTATTTTATTAAAAAATTTAAGTAAAATTTATAATTATTCATTAAGTGAAAACGATTCATTTTGTGTAGAAGAAAATAATAAAAGTTTATATAATGAGTTTGAAAATTATGTTCCGGGATTAAATATTTATGGATGTAAAAAAAATAGTGAAGTAATTAATAATTTAATAAAATATTATGAAAATATAATTTTAAAAGATAATACAAATAATTTCAAAATTACGGGTCAAATTCATAAAAAATTAGATTTTTATTGTAAAAATAAAAAAATGAATTTGGTAAATGGTAAATTTTTTGGTATTAAAGATGAAGATAATACGCCTGTAAATGTTGATAGATTAATGTCTTCAAAATATATAAATTTTACAAAAAAAATGGTTTTATTATATATTCCAAATGATGATTTAAAAAAAATAAATAAATATAATTGGATTACAAAAATTAGTCAAACAGATTTAAGACAATGTAACAATATTATTTGTAAATATTTTATTTTAGGTGGGTGTTAATAATATAATAAATTTCATATGTTGATTTTAAATATTTTAATTTATTATTATATGTAATATTATGTAATCTACATAATTGTCTTATAATTGTTAAAAAATTTTTATAAGTTTTTTTTCTTTCAATATAAAATATTTTTTTTTTATGATAAAATTTTTCAATTATTGAATAAAATTGTGAAATAATATTATGAAATTTTAATTTTTTAAAAATAACTTTATTGATTATAATATTTTCATTATTTTTGTTATTTAATTTTTTAATTTCAATAAAAAATAATAATATAATTTTTTTTGGAACAATATATTTAAAAATTTGACTATTATGACATTTTTCTAAATTTTCTGAATGAATAAACATATTATTTGAAGAATCAAAATTTGTGCTCATAAATATAATAAGTATATAAATTTTATTCAAATAAATGTATTAAATCATTTGTTAAAAAATATAATTCATTTTTTTTTTCATACAAGGTATAAAAAATAGTAATATATTTAGATAATAATTTAATAACTTTAAATTTATGTAAATCATTGATTATTTTTGTTTTTTTAATAAAAAAAAAATAATATTCATAAATATCAATAATAGAATATCCTTTGTTATATATTTTTAAAATAAGTTCAATAGATTTTTTAAAATCTTTTTTAATGTACCAAGAATTTGTATATTTTTGAAATGTTGAAAAACAAAAATTAGTACAAATATATTTAATATTTTTTATTGTAATATGAATATCTATTAATTTTATTTTTTCTGAATAATTAATTATTTGATTAATTGAACAATTTGAATTATTTAGAAGATATGTTTCTGCTTCTTTTGTTATTTGTAAATTTTCACTATTTTTAATTTTGTTAAAAATATTTTTAATATTTTTTTTATTAATTTTTGGAATTTTAAAAATAAATAATCTAGTTTGTAAACATTCAATAATATTTTGTATTTTAGTACAGCTAAATATAAAATTTATTTTATTACTAAAATTATCAATAAAATGTCTAAAAATATGTTGTTTTTTTTCATTTATTAAATCAATATCATCAATAATTATAGTTTTTTTTATTTTATTAATATTTTTACAAAATATATTAATTTCATTTCTATAAAAATTTATTCCTTTTTCTTGAAGATTATTTATATATAAAATATTTTTTTCATCGATTTTAAAATTATAGTATTCATTTAATATAATACTTAATAATGTAGTTTTTCCACTTTCGGTATCACCATAAATTAATAATGATAATCCATCATTTTCAATTAACATTTTAAAAAAATTAATATAATTTTGATTTTCGAAAAAATCATTAAATTTTTTTGGTTTATATTTTTCAATAAAAGTTTTATTGTACATTAAATAAATTCAAAAATAATTATTTAAGTTTATATTAATAATATAGAAAAATGGATGATTATTATAAAATTTTAAATGTCAATAAAAATGATTCAAAAGAAATAATAAAAAAAGCATATAGAAAACTTCAAATGAAGAATCACCCTGATAGACCAGATGGTAATCTTGAAATTTCAAAAAAAATAAATAAGGCATATGAAATATTATCCGATCCAGAAAAAAGAAAGATATATGATAATAAAATTTTACAAAAATGTCTTATAAAAATGGATAACATAGATAAATTTGTAAATAATAAAAACATTGTAGAATTATTTAATATAAAAAAAAATAATTTTTTAAAATTAAATAAACCTATTCCGATTGTTAAATCAATAGAAATAACATACGAACAAGCATATAATGGTACAAAAATTCCAATAGAAATTGAGAGATGGTATATAGAAAATAATATAAAAAATAAAGAAAAAGAAAATATATATATAGATATATTTCCAGGAATAGATAATAATGAAATGATTATATTAAAAAATAAAGGAAATATAATAG
>Ga0206126_10002578_pt1 | contig 19409 bp, 16 predicted proteins | sample Helgoland_Spring_5_FD_148621 | JGI IMG/M metagenome (GOLD analysis project Ga0206126, IMG submission 148621) | Pelagic subsurface seawater microbial communities from Kabeltonne, Helgoland, North Sea - Helgoland_Spring_Bloom_20160412_1 | ecosystem: Environmental > Aquatic > Marine > Epipelagic ...
GAATTTCCCCTTCTTCTAATGGTTCCAGAATTTCCCCTTCTTCTAATGGTTCCAGAATTTCCCCTTCTTCTAATGGTTCCAGAATTTCCCCTTCTTCTAATGGTTCCAGAATTTCCCCTTCTTCTAATGGTTCCAGAATTTCCCCTTCTTCTAAAGATTCCGGAATTTCCCCTTCTTCTAATGGTTCCAGAATTTCCCCTTCTTCTTTAGATGGTGATTGAGACGGACTACCTTGTATTAATGAAGACAGTAACTCTTGTTGTTGTTCTTCTTCTTGAGGTTCTTCTTGTTGTTCTTCTTCTTGAGGTTCTTCTTCATCTAATGGATCAGTTTGAATAGATAATACAGGTACATCTTCATTTTTACTTTTTAACAATTCTTCTTCAATATTTAGTTCCTGAAGTTCAGACATTATATAACTTATAATATTTATTTATAAGTTATTTTCAATTTTAATATATTTTTTTATTATTTTTAATCGATATTCCATATTTTATCACAATGAGCACATAAATAAATATATTTCATATTTGCATTATCATATTTAATATATAATATTTCTTTCTCAACCCTATCTGTTCCTTTTTCTAAATGTTTATTAGATACACATTCCCCGTTTGGACAATCAATCGTATAAATTCGAGGTATAGTAGGATCTAATTTTGTATATTTATTAATAACATTTTTATAATTGCTTTGCACTTTCAATTCATTTCTACTTACGTATAAATTATTCTTATTTTCTAAAATATTTTCATCTTCATTACCACATTTTCTACAATAATATACTAAATTATTACTTGAATCATCGTCCGTACTTTTAAGTTTTAAATAATACATATTTCCACATTCTTTACAAAAATGCATGTTTTTATTTATATAGTATATTTTTTTATTTATTTCAATTTTACTTTATCTTTTTTTTCTTTATCTTTTTTTTCTTTATCTTTTTTTCCTTTATCTTTTTTTCATTTATCTTTTTTTCCTTTATCTTTTTTTTCTTTATCTTTTTTTCCTTTATCTTTTTTTCCTTTATCTTTTAGTAAAAGTTCTCTATAATTGAAATAATTTAGAAAATCATCATATAGTTTTGTATAATTTACCTCGATATTCATATTATAAATACGTGTTGAATATAGTTTAATTTTATCTTTATATTCATCTTTTTCTTTTATATCACAAATATATTTTAAAATATCATCTTTGTGTTCATCAATGTGTTTTTTATGATATATTAAAAGACCATTAACAATATCATTATATTTAGTTGCATTTTCTTTTCTTATATTTCGTAAAATAGCAACATCTAGATTCTTGTAAGTGATTATTTTATTATAAGGTAAAAATGATTTATCGCTTTCTTTAATTCCCGGTTCATTCAATAAAGGTTTATTATGTAATAGGGTAACTAACATAAGTAATATACTCCTTATAGATTGACATGAAGTCCATTGTTCACCTCTCCATGTATTTAATATAGAAATACATACTTTCCCATTTCTATATAAATTCGGATGAAACCTTGTAGCACCATCATTTGTCAAATATTTTAATTTTGGAGGTGAATAAGGGTAGTTAGTAGGAAAATTAAATTCAAAAATATAGGCACCATATCTATAGATAGTATCGTCCGGTCCAAAAATAACAGCATATCCTTTTAACATATTACTATTATCGTGGGCATAATAAATGCCATTATCTGTTAAAGGATGTTTAATTATACCAATAATATCTTTTTGCAATCGCATAATATTATCTCGGTTCATTGATATTTTTTCAGTCATATATAAATTTATATTTAGAAATATTTAAATAGATTTTGCTTTTATTTAATCTTTATACCATATTTGGTATAAAATTTAAATAATACTGAAAATAGTCAAATTTAAAAATTGATTTAAAAAATCTCTTGATATATTATTTAAAGATTCATGAAATCATGCAAATCATGCAAATCATTAACATCATTTTTAAAAAAAAGAAAACGTACTAAAGACGGTAAGTATACTCATACGAGAATAGGAAATGTTCAGTTAGGTGTGTATGGTGGATCATATAATATTCCAGTAAGTGATAGAGATGAATTTTATAAATTATATTATAAGCACATATTTGAAGACAAAAAACCAGAATATCTAACAGAAACTCAAAATAAAATAGAGGGTGGGCCTTTATTGGTAGATTTAGATTTAAAATATCCAATCGAAATTACAAGTAGACAACATCAAGAAGGTGATATTAGTGATATTGTAGATTTATATGTAGAATCTATACAGGAACTGTTTGATTTAGATACAGAAATAAGATTTCCTGTATTTGTATTTGAAAAAGAGGATGTAAATGCATTGGAAGAAGTGACAAAAGATGGGATACATCTTGTATTTGGAATTTCTATGACGCATAATATCCAAATGGTTTTACGTGAAATAGTAATGAAAAAAGAAAAAAATGAAACCAATATATTTAAAAATCTTAGTTGTATTAATAAGATCGAGGATATATTTGATGAGTGTATTAGTTCTGGTAGGAACAATTGGCAAATGTGGGGTAGTATGAAACCCAATTGCAAACCATATAAACTAACGTATGCCTATGCATTAACTCTTGATAGTGATTCATATGATAAAGAACCCATTGATATGGATACTTTAAATACAAAAGAACTTTTACCAGTTATTAGTTCGCAAAATACTACATTTAAAAAAATGCATACTATAAAAAAAAAATATGAAGATCAAATGAATCAACTATCGGAAAATACCAAACCAAAGAAGAAGAAAAACAGAAAAACAGTCCAATATAATGGTGCACTTCTTACAGTTTCGACAAGTATGCTTACAAAATTTCCTAAAAATATAAAAGAATTAAATGCAATAATTGATAATGTTATGCAATTCTTTGATATTAAAGATTATCATATAAAAGAAATACATGAGATTGTTATGTGTTTAAGTGATAAATATTATGAACCATTTGCAAATTGGTTGAATGTAGGATGGGCATTACATAATACACACGATGGTTTATTTTGGACATGGCTTAAATTTTCACAACAATCTCCAAAATTTAATTGGGATGATATACCTGGTCTTTTAAATAAATGGAAACTTGAAATGGGTAACAATGGGTATACATGGAGATCTATACATTATTGGGCTAAGAAAGACAATCCTGATGAATATAAAAAAATTAGAGATAATTCCATAGATCGATTTTTACATAGTACATTGGAAAGTAATGGTTCTGATACAGATTTGGCTATTTTAACGAAACATCTATTTCAAGGTGAATATTGTTGTGTAAGTATAAAAAATAATAAATGGTATAAATTCCAAAATCATAGATGGGTCGAAAATGATAGTGGTACGGGATTGAGAAGTGAACTTTCTAAGAAGATAAATAAACTTTATGTGGAAAAAACGAGAAGTGAAAAGGATATGGCTGCAGATGCTAATATTAGCGCAGCCGAGAGAGAAAAATATCTAGAACATGCTGCGATGTATAATAGAATTGCTATTAAACTTAAGATGAATGCTCAAAAAAATAATATTATGAAAGAATGTGCGGAATTATTTTATAATCCAGAATTAATAGATTTATTAGATGCAAATAAACATTTATTAGGTTTTGAAAATGGTGTATACAATTTTGAAAAAAAGGAATTTAGAAATGGAGAGGCTGAGGATTATCTTAGTTTTTCAACAAAAACAAATTATATACCTTTCGACAAGAATAATCCTGAACAGGTAAAAATAAAGGAAGAAATAGATGATTTCTTCTTTAAAATTTTTCCAAACAAGGATTTGAGGAAATATATGTGGGAACATGCAGCATCGGCTTTAATTGGAACAAATCGCAATCAAAAATTCAATATTTACACTGGTATAGGGGGTAATGGTAAATCTATTTTTGTAAATCTTATGAATCTCGTTCTGGGTCAATATAGTGGGAAAATGAATATAGCGTTAGTAACTCAAAAAAGAAAGGGTATAGGGGGTCCTACACCAGAGATTGCACTATTAAAGGGGAAGCGTTATATTTCTATGGATGAACCTAGTGCTGGGGATATTTTAAATGAAGGTGTCATGAAGCAAATGGTAGGTGGAGATGAAATGGAAGGTAGAGGAATGTATAGTAGAGAAATGACGAAATTTTATCCTCAATTTGAACTAGTTTGTTGTACAAATCGTTTATTTGAAATTAAAAGTAATGATAAGGGTACTTGGAGAAGAATTCGTCAAGTAGATTTTCGTTCAGAATTTTTAGATCATAAGGAGTTTTGTGAAAAAAAAAGCCAAGGTTTGGTAGACGATGCCGAAAGACCGATATACCCAAAAGATGATCAGTTGGAAACCAAAATCCAAAAATGGGTTCAGGTATTTACATCCATTTTAGTTGCAAAATGTGATGAAATGGAGGGTAAGGTGAATGATTGTGATATGGTTCTAGAAGCATCTAAAGAATATCAAGAAAAAGAAGACTTTTGGGCACAATTTAAGAAAGAAAAGATTTCAAAAGGTAATAATGATGATAAGATTAAGAAAACCGATATTCGAGCTGAGTTTAATGAATGGTATCCTCAAAATTATGGTACGCGAGCACCTGCAGCCAAAGAATTATATGAATATCTAAATAAAACATTAGGAAAATATCGTAAGATAGGATGGTGGGGTTATAAGATCATATATGATAATTATGAAAGTGAAGAAGAAGAAACGTCAAATAGTGATTAGAAATAATCAATAAAAATTAGAAATAATCAATAAAAATTAGAAATAATCAATAAAAATTAGAAATACTCTGAATATAATATATAATATATATATAGATGGTTTGTCAAACATATTGTATAATAGCAGGCTCCTTTATTTGTGCTAGTATTTTTGTTTCTTTTTTAACTGATAAAAAAGAATTACATGGTTCTTATTTAGATGATCTTAGTATTGATAATCAAAAACGATATAAATTTATAGTTCAAGAAAGAAGAAAGATTTATTTTCAGGGATTTGCATTAGGATTTGTACTATCAGTTGCTAGTTTATATGTAAATAATTCAAACACAAAACAAAATAGAACATCAAATATATGTCAGGTTTTGGCGATTTCATTTACTACCAATTATTTTTATTATATATTATACCCAAAAACTGATTATATGGTAAAATACCTAGAAACAGAAAAGCAACGAAATGCATGGTTAAAAATTTATAAAACAATGCAATTTAATTACCATTTTGGATTTGTTCTGGGATTAGTGGGTATGTTTTTTGTGGCTAAGGCGATATGTTAATAAATATAATTAAAAACTATTATATTTATAAATCTAAACAAAAATAACATTGAATGTTGTATTAAATATATGTTGTATTAAATATATGTCGCATTAAATGGTAATTTACTAGTAAAATTCAATATACCAATAACAGACAACATAGTTACGATAAAAATAAAATATATGTTATCAAGTTTGATATGTTTAAATATTCCCATAATAAAAGCATAATATTTATCAAGCATATATGGCATAATTAAGATGGTTGCGAAAAAGATATACATTTTTATTTGACGAAATTGTCTTTTAAATATAAAGATAAAAAGTGAAACAATAATTAATCCGTAATACAAGATTTTTAAATAGTAAGTCCACCAATCAACAGTTTCGGTATTATTATAATAAAATTGTCCTAGTCGTTCATTTATGTTCTTTGTTTGTTCAGTATCATATATTTTCCGTGTTAGATCAGATAAATCGGTATCATACGATTTGTATACTTCATCGACATTACCTACATAGTAATTTTGAGACTCGTAATAATTTATAGAATTTTTAATACTATCGAACATACTATTCAATAATTCTTTATTCCACGAATTCACTTGTGTATTGGCTTCTTTTTTATATTTATCTCGTTGGATGGTGGAATAATAATCAGATCCTTTTGTTTCAAGATAATATGCTTTTTCTGCTCTATTATATTCATTTGGAGAATTATGCATTCTATTCTTAGCGTTTATCATTTCATTCCTTAATTTTTCTATTTTATTTTTCTTTAAAATTTCAGGCGATAATGAACCTCTATTATTAAGTTGATTATGTATTTTTTGTAAAGATTTTAAAGCAGAATTCATTTGATTTGCCATATAATATATAATATATAGAAATTAAAAATAAAAATTAAAAATAAAAATTAAAAATAAAAATTAAAAATAAAAATTAAAATTTAAATATTAAAAAATTCTTCTGCATTTTTTGGATGACTATCTTCTACATAGGATGTGAAACTTTCAGTGGGAGAACTTAGTTCGTTCATTTTTAGATTAATATTATTCGTTTCGTTTGCTAATGCTCCGGTTGCCAGTGCTCCGGTAGCGTATGCAGTATCTCTTATATTTTCACAAGAAGTAGCGAATAAATCCCACAAACTTTTTGTTTTTTTTTCTCCAGACACGTCATCAGGGGGAAGTTTTCTATCAAATGTAAATTTATTCCATGAAAGGCTTGTTCTCGTAAGATTTGTTAACATTCTTCCTGAAATAGAAATTAATACAATCGCAATTATAATACAAATAGATAGCATACCAACTGATGCTGGGAACCATGGAAAAGACATTAAATACACAATAATCAAAACACCTAAAGCACCGTAGACCATAATTTTCAGCACATTTTTGTGAGAACTATATCTATCATGTTCATATTCAGACAATTCAACAAGTCTTTTTTTATTTGAATACTCTTTTTCTAAAACATCTAATTGGCTTTGTGCATTTGTAAGTTCGTTATCAATAACAGAAGTCATTGTTAATTGATCTGCTAAATTACTTCTACTACTAGCAGTTTGCGTTTGTTGATCTTTATACATTGATTTTAATTGATTAAATAATGCTACTCTCATAGAACTTAATTCGCCAATGCGATTTTTAATAATATCTGTTTCTTGTACCGATCCGGATGAATTTTTATTAAGAGACTGTAAATTTTGAAACATATATTTTTCTAATTCTTGTAGATCTTTAATATTTTTAATTGTATTGTCATGTTTATCAGTTAACAGTCCTGGTCTTTGAGAACTGAATTGATTTCTCTGCTCTATACTTAAAGATCCACCATCTGTATTCTCCTGAATATTACCTGATTGAAATAAATCTGCCATTATATATATATAATTAAATTATATTAAATTATATAAATTATAAAATTATATCAAACGTCAAATTATTTTTTAATTCTATGAATGACTAAAGAAAAGGTTAAAATTGCTAAACTTAACCATATAAATAATTGCAACGATTGACTTTTTTCTTTCAATAGACTATCTTCAACTTGTCCTTCTATTGTAATTTGTTTGGATACATCGTAATTTTTAATAGTCGCATATACATTCTCATAAAGTGCTAATTGATTTTTAAGATGTGTCTCTTCATTTTTAATTTTTTTATTTATGGTTTTATCTGTAGTTTTTAATTTTTTAATTTTGTTAAAAATATTTTGCGCCATTTTGATTAAGTCTTGGTTTTCATTTGACAATTTTGAATAAGATTGCCATAAATTTTTATTTGCATGTGCTGATGGAAGAACAGCCTGATGACAACGATTTACGGTATAGCCTCCCTGTCCTGATGGAATTTTTAATGCTTTTGGGACATCTTCACATTTATAAATTTTATAAGAACTTATTTCAGATGTAGGAGGTCCTCCTATACCACCACCGCACTCGCAACATCCATCTTTAATAGTTACATTATCACTATCTGCGTAATTTATATCTGTTACTGTAGAATCCATCCCCAAAACAACATTACCATTTTGACATTTACCTTTTGTTATACTATCGCATTTTTTACCATTATAACCTTTATAGTTACTTTTACATTGAGATACATATGGTCCCTTAAGATCACACCCTGCTTGGCATGCAGATTTACTATAACTCCATTCAGGAGTACCAGGTTTATGTTTATTTTCACAATCAGCCTTACATGAAATAACATCCTGTGTTGCTTTATAATAATTCTCCATAAAACCCTTATATGATGTGGAATATTGTGAAAGTTTTTGATTATATTCTTCCTTTAGCATATCTAAAACTTGCAATTCATTTTGAGTAGTTTCATCTAATGCGCTTGTATCGAATTGTTCAAGTAATGATGATTTATTATTTATTTCGTTAAATCTATTTTGTTTATTTTGTAAATAGGTTAATCCTTGTGATAATTGGTTAAGAGGTATTTCATTTTTTCTATTATTTTCATTTTTTGTCTTTCCAGAAAATAAGTCAGTTATATTTTCAAGCAGTTGTGTAAAAACCATTTTATTTAATATATGTAAATAAAAAAGTTATATTTACTTGGAATACATAATTACAGATGTCAAAAGAGTTCCACCTACCACCATCCAAATTAAATGGTGAAATTGTATAGCAGAACTGTTAAGAATTAATTCATCTGTTTCGGCAATCATAGTTTTGTTTCTAGTTTTTAATTTATTAATTTTTAATTTTTGTTTTTTTAAATCATTATACACATTCATTAATTTTTGTTTTTGTATTACAATATTTTTGTCTAAAGCAATATCGGAATTTTTTAATAAATCAACTTCTGTTTTCATTTCTTCAACTTTTCTCATTAATTGGCCATTAAGGGTCATAATTTGATCATATAATGGTGAATCTAAACTAATAATAGAGCAAGGATCATCACGACCAAAAGAGTTTCCATTTGGAATAGCATTAAACTGTATTGAAGTTAATGGTTGTGTTTGTGTAGGACATGTAGAATGTTTATTTCTAAAATCATTATAAAAATGTTTGTATCCTAAAGTATCTATCCATGCAGTTGTTCCCGAAGATGAATCTACAGCATTATATCCTCCTGGTGTACATTTTTCACCAATACCCATAGAAGATCCTAAACTAATTTGGGAAAATTCTTGGGCACTAAGGGTAGTTGTTGGGTCTGAACATGAATTGTCTTTATCTACCCAAGCAGAATCTGTAAATTGTCTAGCCATTCCAATATTATTTACATAATACTTATCACCATTTACATCCTTAATAACTTTATTTCTATATTGACTTTTTTCTGATGATTGTCTAGTTTGCAATTCTTCTAAATATTTTTTATATTTAACTATATATTGTTTCATTGTGTCGTCAAATGATTTCTCTAAAATTTCAAGTTTATCTAATTCATCGTTGTTCATTTTTTCTACTTTATCTTCAAATCCTTCAATAGATGTAAAATTAGTATATCTCAAATTATTAACAATATTAATTTTACCTGATGATATCTGTTCGATATTTTTATTTTTTACTAAATTATTATATTTATTTTGATAGTTTTTGAATTTTTTTCCTTGTTGAAACATATACATTATTCTTAGAAAACATTATTACTATAAAACAATATTACTATAAAACATTATTACTGTTTAATTGTTTATAAATAAAAAAACTAAGTGTAAATATAGATATTGTGTAAAAACTTGAAAAAATATAACTTTTACTATTCTCATCATATTTTTGTATTTTAAATGGTTTTGCTGCTTTATTATTTCCTATTTGACTTGTTAATACAATATGCTGATCGTTGTATTTTTTCTTAATGTCCTTGATTTGTATATCTTTTTGTTGTAAGTTTTTTGCATTAGATGAAATATTACCATCTAAATTAGACTTTAAAATAGATACATCATTATATGTTTTTCTTACCTGTGCGAGAGCACGATTATACTGTGATCTATCTATTCCTAATTTATAGTCAGGATAATGCGTCACGTATTTTTTAGTAGCCGTTGACCATCTATATTTTAAATTTTCTAATTGTTTTCCCAATGGAATTTTCTCATCATAACCAGACATTACTTATATACATAAACGATAATATTTTGTTTGTAATGACGTTGGACTTGAACGTATAATTTCGAAAACTTGTCCGGGACGAATTCCATAAATAACTGAAATAGGGTCAAATCTAGATATTTCTGGAAACTGTTTATCTGTTAATATATTGTATTTTTGCTTAATTTCTTCTTTTTCTTCATCTGATAAAATTCTATGGGGAGGTACTTGATCATTATCTAAAATATTAGACATAAAATCATTTAAATTATAGGTATTTACAAAATATTTTTCTTTTTTATATAATATATTTAAAAAGCTAGTTAAATTATCATTTCTTCTTTCCTTTGTTATAATTACAAGATCATCTTCTTGTTTTAAAATATCATCAATATTAAATAAATCTTCAATAAAATCATAAACATGATTTGTTCGTAATTTTGGTAATAATTGATATTTAAAATACAATTTTTTCCCCGTTTTAGTATGCTTAAGTAATAAATCTAACTGATTATTGGTATAAAGTACTGCAATTTCATTAATGCTAAAATTATTATAATCTGAGGTATCGAATCCTTTATCTTCTGCTTGTTTCAAGAAAATTTTTCGAGATTTAAAAATTTTGGATATAGTTTGACTGTTAGTAATTTTTGTGCTCATTTATATATTAATAATAAAGTATATTATTAATATGCTTTTCAGATAATGTTTTTTTCAATTTTAATTACGGGGTTGGTGTAATAGTTTTGGTAGGATTTTCTTGATTTTCTTCTGATTTTTCAGTAATATCTTCTATTGTTGATAATTTCTCTAAACCTTCTTTATTTGTTTTACTTACAATTTTTGTAATAATTTTCTCTCCAGTATCCTCTTCTATTTCTCCTAATATATTTACCATCGTATCTTCATTCTTTTCTTTTTCTGTAGTAGGTGGGTTGCCAATTTTAGCACGTTCAAAAACGGTTTGTGCTACATCCGGTTTATCAAGTTTAGTATCACTTCTCCAAAAATCTGCGTTATCAAAAAGATCTTCGGTGCCATCATCTGGAGCATAATCTGGACTTTCTGGAGCATAATCTGGACTTTCTGGAGCAAAATCTGGACTTTCTGGAGCAAAATCTGGACTTTCTGGAGCAAAATCTGGACTTTCTGGAGCAAAATCTGGACTTTCTGGAGCAAAATCTGGACTTTCTGATTTAAGTCTTAATTTATCTTTTGTGCTCCATATTAATTCTCCAGTTTTTTTGTTTTGTAAGTTATACTCTCCGTCGTCTTCATCAAATTCTCCTACTGTAAAGGTTCCTTCTTGTCCTTCCACCATAACTATATCTCCCTTGTTAAATTCTTGCTGAACACTATCTTGAATAGTATTTCTTTCATAATTAACATCTTCTGACATATCTTCTGGCACTTCTTCTTTTGATGAAAAATTCCTTTCATAGTTGACATCTTCTGACACATCATCTTCTTGTGAAACTGTATTTATAATAGTTTGATCTTCATCTATAGATGAAGGAGTTTTTTCCTTTACCAGCGATGGAGAGATTTTTGATTGTTGAGATTTTTTGAGAGATTTACTAATTTTATCAAGATTAATTTTGGTCATTTTTTCCATAGTATTTCCGTCAGATAAAGAAAGTACTTGATCTACATTTTTATCTGTAATAATTCTCATTTGAACATTCATGGTTATTAATTCTTGCATCAATAATTTAAATGCATAAGGAACCCTAACAATACTAAAATCTCTACCAAACCGACTAACATTTACTATATTCATTTCACTATTAATATTTCCAACAAATTTCAATGGTCCGTCTACATGAGGACTTAGAAAGATATTTTTATCTTCGTTATAAACTGCTATACAACCACTAATATTACAAATGGCCATATAAAACTGATCTCCCCGCTCCATCATGGAGTCATTTATAAAATGCCCCATCCCATGGGCAATTAAACAATCCCGATCCATTTCTCCTATTCTCAAACCACCATTATTTGCTCTTCCCTGTACTGTTTGTCGTGTTAATACATTTCTGGGACCTCGTGCTCTATAATTAATTTTGTCCTTAGGCATATGTTTAAGTCTTAAATAATATGTTGGTCCAAAATAGATATCAGCCTCTAATTGCTCACCGGTCATTCCATTATATAATACTTCGTTACCAGATTTATGATAATCTGCATGTGTGAGCATTTTTCCAAATTCTTCATGTTTAGATCCTTTATTTTCAAATGCAGTACAATTACCAAATCCCCCATAAATAACAGCAGTCTTACTAATTAATGTTTCGACCAAATGACCAATAGTCATACGACTAGGCATTGCATGTGGATTGACAATAATATCTGGTCTAATACCCTCTGCCGTGCATGGCATGTCTTGTTCTCTCATAATAAGACCAATTGTTCCCTTTTGACCAGCCCTTGAACAAAATTTATCCCCTATCTGCGGAATGCGTTCTGCTCGAATTCTAACTTTTGCTATTCTTTTACCCTCCTGCCCACTAGTCATAAATGATTTATCTACGACGCCGACCTGGCCTTTTTTCGGACCAATAGAAGTATCGTTATAAGTATCTAAATTTGTGAGACTATTGGTGGCTTTACCTATTAAGATTGTTTTTTCATCTACTCGAACTTCTTCCTTAATTAATCCTGATTTTTCGTCTAGCAAATCGTAATTATATCCCTGTTTTAATCCAATAATATTATTTGATTTGTGGCTCATAAATTTATTTTGTATTTTGAAACCACCAACTTTTTCTATTTCTTCATGTGTTTCATATGTATTAAAATAGGTAGTTCTAAATAATCCTCTTTGCAAAGAAGCCTCGTTTATAATAACAGCATCTTCAACATTGAAACCCGAATAACACATAATGGCCACAATAGCATTTTCTCCATATGGATGTTCTTCATTTGTCAAATATTTTAGATATCTACTTTTTGTAAGAGGTAATTGACCATTATTTAAAACATATGCTGTTTTATCTAGACGAATTTGGTAGTTACTATGATATAAAGATACACCTTGTTTTGCTTGTCCACATGCGAATGTATTTCTGGTGCATGGGTTATTTTCGGGAAAAATAGTTTGATTTGCCATAAAACTAAGTATGAGTGAAGGATGGATTTCAAAATGAGTAATTTTATTTTTTACATAATTTTCTTTATCTAATGAAGAATGTGCTAATTTAATACCCTCTGCTTCTTGCGTATCTATATATTCTACAATACTAGAATTTTGCTGTAATCTTTCAACCTGTTTGGGTGTAATAATTTCACAATTATTTTCTTTTTTATTTCCGTTAAATCCTCTAGTAATTTCAAACCATGACATATCATCCGATTTATATTTTTCTACAATGTTTTCTCTGGAATAACTTAACTGATCATCTGCAATATAAAAAAGAGGTCTAATCGGTCTACCAGCATCACTACATATAATGATCTCATTTTTTTGTATATTAAAATAAATACTAGTATAAATATCGATAAAATTATTTCGTCGATGTAATTTCATAATAGTAATAATTTTTAACGGGTTGTGAGTACAGCCGATCCAGTTTCCATTGACAAATATTTTTGTTGAACTAGATAAATAATCATATGAACATTCCTCTAAAAGTTTGATTCCAGTATTTTGCAAATTTCTTAAGTAATTAATATAAGGTCTTCCAGAACATCCACTTGTAACATGAGTTGAGGTTGATAAATGTTTATGTAATCCAATATTACCTCCATCTGGTGAATGATGAGGGCATAATAATCCAAACTGCGTTGAATGGAGTAAACGTGGTTTTATAACTTTGGCGCCATCTGCTCCAATATATAAATTGGTTTTTCGTAATTGACAAAGAAATCCCCAAAAAGACAAGCGATTTAAATCTTGAACTACTCCCGGTTTTTTTGTATGTGCTTCGGAACCCCAGTCACCTTTAAAAGCTCTGCGAAAACCAGTTTCAACAATTCTTTCTTTAAAAAAAGCCGCTTTATTTGCAACAATTAAATTTATAAAATCTAAATCTTGATAGGAACTTTGATTATGTTTATAGAAATATTCCTTATCTATTTTTAAAAATATATTATCTTGTTGTTTTTTATAATATTCTCTAAATAAATTTTTTAATAAAATACCAGAGACTTCCATACGTTTAAATTTATAACTGTCTCTATCAGTAGGATGTGATATATCTAAATGTACATCCAGTAAATTTTTAACAATATATCCCAAATAAAGTGCTTTTGCATTGAAATTTCTTTCACCAATATGTGGTAAGAAAAAGTTGGTTAGAATATTCATCACATGGTTTAAAGTTTTACCCTTTGTAAGAGTTGCGATATATAATAATGCTGCTTTTTGTGTAAAAATATTTCCAGCATCATGAACGGATGGTATAAATAAATCAATATAATTTTCATATTTTTTCAAGTTTAATAAGCATGTTTTAATGATATTTTTGTCGGATACGATACCTAATGCTCTCATAACAATAAAAAGGGGGACAGGTTTACGGACTTGTGGGACGCTTACAACTAATTGGCGATTTGTTTTACTGGGTTGTTCTTTAACCATTCTTACTGCTAAAGTTCTTATAGGTTTAGATGCATCTTCACTTACAGATTTAATTTCAGCACTGTAAAGATATAATTCGTTAATATCTTTTAATACATAAAGCATATTATTCGCCCTCCCCTCTTGAGATACAATCACTTTTTCTTTTCCATCAATAATAAAATATCCACCCGGATCATTTTTACATTCACCCATATAAAATCTAGCGTTTGGTTCCAACCCTTTCATTAAACACATATTTGATTGAAGCATAATAGGAAATCTCCCAAAATATATTTTTTCCAATTCAATTGTTTCTTCGTGAACATGAAATTTTTCCATTCCGGTCGAACCATCATTTTTTTCGATTAATATTTTAAATTTAACATCAACATCATAATGTATAGTAAATCCATATGTCATATTGCGAAGTCTTGCTTCATTTGGATACATATAGTGTGATCTAGATATATCATCATCAGTTTCATCATATATAATTGGTTTTCCGTAATAAATTTTATCACAATTAATTCCACCTAAATAAAGTTCACATTCATATTTATATGTTTGAGTTTCTTGATCTATTTCTTTAAAAAAACGGATAGGATTTCTATCTTTAAAAATTTCTTGAATACCCTTTGAAAAAAAATTATTATATGAGTCTATGTGGTGTTTTACTAATATATGTTTATCATCTTTAAAAAAAGTGTCAATTGTCTTCCAAGATATTTCAGAATGGTTCATTTATAATATATTGATATCATTTTTTTAACACAAGTTACCAATAAATCATTTATTGGTAAATTATTTGAAGAATTAAATACGTTGGAGAGATATTAATAGTAATCCAATTAAAATAAACATACCTATCAATGGTAACAATAATATTGCCCATGATATTGTTTTATATCCTTTTTTGCACAATAAATTTAATATATAGGTCCATACAAAAACATAGATAATTTTAAATATAAAGTAAAATATGTTATTAACTGGACTTGCTGCACTAACTAATCCGCAACAATAAGCATGTGGATCTTGAATATTTTGGATCATCATTGAAAAAATAGATAAAAATGATATTGCAAAATATATTTGGGCGGGAGTACACAATTGTTTTAAAGTATCAATAATGTTCATTTATTATATAGTATGAAAATAACTTTTTTTTGGGAGTATGTTTAATTTTTTAATTTTAAACCCTTATAAAGTATTGCTTGCTGCTTTAATTGTTGCATGTGAATAGTATTTTGGAACATCTGGTGTATTATGGTCGGCAGTTAAACTTTTTCTTAATTCTGGTTGATGAGTAGGGTTAGCAGGCATTTCATTTTTGTTACCTTTATACCTATGCCATATATTTTGTCCAAAATTAGTTGCTTTGTTATAGTTTAATAATAAATCTCCTAAACCAAAATCATACATTGATCCACCTCCTTTTTGTAGAACATGGGGTCGAATATTTGAATTTAATGGATTGGGATCAGGTAAAAAAGGATTGGTATTATTTGCATATCCTGTTATAACACTTCCAATATTTTGCGGATATTTACATCCATATGTGAAATTAGATTTTGAACCTCCTCTCATTTTTCTATTATTTTTGGTAAATTTCTTAAATTTTTTTTTATAATAATTAAGTTTTTTACGCGAAACAGATAATCCTTTGTTTTTTCTTCTTGATTTCTTTTTTTTAGTAACTCTTTTATTAGTAACTCTTTTATTAGTAACCCTTTTATTTGTAACTCTTTTCTTGAAAATGTTTTTTCTTCTTGATTTCCTTGTCATATATAAAATATAAATATTTAAAAAAATATAAATATTTAAAAAAATATTAATTATTTTAAAATATCTAATGAACTTATAAAACACCTTTATTCTATATCTACATGTGTGAGCATATGACGTCTACAGCAAATCTTAGTTAATTTAATATTATCTAAAACAATACCTTCTGGTGTTTTTTTATAATTATTTTCATCTAAATAACTAACTCGATTTTGTTCAATATTTTGTTCTATTTTTATTTTTCTAACTTCTTTCTGATAAAACAAATATTTATCAGCTAAGACTTTACCGCATGTGAAACATTTAATAGGAATAATCATGATTTATATAATATATATATAAATAATGATTAAATCAATTTTATATTATTATATAAAATTTAATTTTATCTAAAGTATTAATCTACTTCCTCAATCTTAATATTATCTTCTTCCGGTTGTGAAGGCATACCACCCGCCATTGCCTCTGCCATTCCCGCGGGCATTCCACCAGGCATTCCACCAGCCATTGCCTCTGCCATTCCTGGGGGCATTCCACCAGGCATTCCCGCGGGCATTCCTCCTTCTGGTGTAGATTGTTGGTAGATCTTTGTCATAATAGGAGTAACTAATTGTTCAAATTCGGTGTATTTTTCAGTATATATTTCTTTTTCTTCATCTTGATGATCAGATAACCATTTTAAAGTCTCCTCAATATTTTCAGTTACAGTTGTCTTATCTTCCTCAGAAATTTTATCCTGTAATTTTTCGTCGTTTAACGTTTGTTTTATAGAGTAGCAATAATTTTCTAATTTGCTTTTAGCTTCTATTCTGGCAGCATTCTTTTCATCTTCTTCTTTAAATTTTTCTGCATCTGCTACCATCTTTTCTACTTCACTCTTGCTTAATCTTCCTTTATCATTTTTAATTGTAATTTTATGTTCTTTTCCTGTACTTTTTTCTACCGCAGAAACAATCAAAATACCATTTGCATCAATATCATATGTTACCTCTATTTGAGGTGTTCCTCTAGGCATTGGTGGTATACCATCTAATTGAAATTTACCCAATAGATTATTATCCTTTGTAAATTTACGTTCTCCTTCATATACTTGAATTAATACTCCGGGTTGATTATCTGCATATGTTGAAAAAGTCTGACTTTTTTTCGTAGGAATAGTCGTATTTCTAGATATTAAATTGGTCATCATACCGCCTGATGTTTCGATCCCTAATGATAACGGTGCTACATCCAACAACAATAAATCATCCAGTTTTTCTGATTTTACACCAGATAAAATGGCTGCTTGAACTGTAGCACCGTATGCAATTGCTTCATCGGGGTTAATATCTTTACATAAAGTTTTATTGTTAAAATACTCTGATAATAACTCCTGAATTTTAGGGATTCTCGTAGAACCCCCTACTAACACAATTTTATCTACTTGATTTTTACTCGTTTTGGCATCTTTTAATACTTTTTCCACAGGATCTAAACATTTTTTAAAATAATCCATATTTATCTCATTAAATCGTGCTCGTGTAATAGTTGAACTAAAATCCTGTCCATCAGCCAAACTATCTATTTCTATAAAAGCCTGAGTACTTGTCGATAATGATCGTTTTGCCCTTTCACATGCAGTTCTTAATCTTCTCAATGATCTTTTATTTTTTGAAATATCAATACGTTGTTTCTTTTTAATTTCATCAATAAAATAATCAACCATCCTACTATCGAAATCTTCCCCTCCCAAATGAGTATTTCCAGCAGTGGCCAACACTTCAAAAATACCATCGTCAATAGAAAGCAATGATACATCAAATGTCCCTCCTCCTAAATCAAAAATCAAAACCTTTTGCTCAACATCCATACCTTTATCTAACCCATATGCAATTGCTGCCGCAGTCGGTTCATTAATAATTCTTAATACTTTAAGACCGGCAATCTTACCAGCATCTTTGGTTGCTTGTCTCTGAGCATCATTAAAATATGCAGGTACAGTTATAACAGCTGATGTAACAGTTTTACCTAAAAAGTTTTCAGATATTTGCTTCATTTTAGTTAATATCATGGCAGATATCTCTTCAGGTTTCATTATTTTTTCTTCATCCTTATAATTGACGGTTATAAGTGGTTTATCGTCCTTATCACCAGTTACCTTAAAAGACCAATGTTTCATGTCTTGTTGAATTTGATCATCGTTAAATTTGCGACCAATTAATCGTTTAGCGTCAAAAATTGTATTTTCCGGGTTTATAGATATTTGGTTTTTTGCAGAATCCCCGATTAATCTTTCTGTATCATTAAAAGCAACATATGAAGGTGTTGTTCTATTTCCTTGTTCATTTGCAATAATTTCTACATTATTATTTTTCCATACTCCTACACAAGAGTATGTTGTACCTAAATCAATCCCGATTGCTATTTCTTCAGACATATTATTATTAATAATAATAAAAATCTTTTAAATCAATTTAATATATAATTCTATAGGGTTGTATATTTAACATGTGCTAATACCAATTGGGATTTCTTTTATATCTTTTCCGTCTAAATAATAGTATAATTCCCATGGAATAAGTTTACCATTTTTTTTAAAGCATTTTTTTTCTGGACCATCGCTTCCAGGAGCGGTATTATCTATATTTGGATTGGCAGATACACATCTTTTATCAGAAGTTCCGGCAGTAACCCATACACAACTCCCTAAAGCAGTACAAGAATCTTTGAATTTTAATTTATCACATGACCCATCATTTCTCATATCTTCAGATGTTTCGTGTTTTAGTTCATCTGTTGTAAATTTTTCAATCGTAATTACTTTATCTACTTTTAATGTTTTTTCCTTAAAAGTAATATCATTTATGACTATATAAATAGTTAATACAGATAATAGAATAACTACAAAAAATATAGCAAAAATATTATCATAAATAAATATTAATGTTGATGTTGCTAAATCATTACTCATATATAATGAATAATGATTTTAAATTTTATAAATTTCTATATTGATTTAACGTCTGCGAGATCTGCGAGATTTTCTACCACCACGTCTAGATCTGCGAGATTTTCTACCACCACGTCTGGATCTGCGAGATTTTCTACCACCACGTCTGGATCTGCGAGATTTTCTACCACCACGTCGGGATCTGCGAGATTTTCTACCACCACGTCGGGATCTGCGAGATTTTCTGCCACCACGTCGGGATCTGCGAGATTTTCTGCCACCACGTCATGAT
>Ga0206126_10002579_pt1 | contig 19408 bp, 20 predicted proteins | sample Helgoland_Spring_5_FD_148621 | JGI IMG/M metagenome (GOLD analysis project Ga0206126, IMG submission 148621) | Pelagic subsurface seawater microbial communities from Kabeltonne, Helgoland, North Sea - Helgoland_Spring_Bloom_20160412_1 | ecosystem: Environmental > Aquatic > Marine > Epipelagic ...
TAGTACGAATAAAAATTAACTGTCCCAGGGGGGGAATATGAATAACTTTAAATCACAAAAAACTTCGCTTGCGCGAACGACTTTAGGCTTGGTCTGCGCTCAAAAATCAAACCGACTTATTCGCTATTTAGTATTTGTTGTTATGGCGGTTGGGCTAACGGCTTGTGGCGGTGGTGGGTCGTCTAGTGGGGGAGGCTCGGTGGTGGCCACTATTACTTACACGGGGTCTTATAGAACGCAATTTTACAACGGTAGCATAACGATACAAATTCCAGATGGTTCTCGACCCGTAGTGACAATAACTGGGGTTCAATGCATAACCCAGCCTCTAACTGAGGAAATCGGTACCGAAGTCAATGGTGGAATCCGGGTTGTGTCTGCGACAATCACTGAGCTTACGTTCCCAGGAAATTTTAATGCTACTTTCCCTGACGCTGGAGGGGTCGGCACAATATCTTTAGGATTATCCAGAGACTCGGGTTGCACTGGTTCGAGCGATGGTGAGATCAGTGTCGCAAGAAGCTAGACATTTGGTGAAGGGCTGGTTTATCGCCAGTCCTTTCTTCCTATTGACACATAAAATCAATTCTTATTGCCTCTTCGACTCCCCCAGCAGGGGTGAAGTCCTCGCCGCTGAGAGACTCATAACAAAAATCAGAATCTCCATCATACGTGCAGGAATACGGGTCTCTAGTATTGTCTGAGTTAAAGCGTAACCACTTTCTGTAACGGTCAAGTCCAGCCGCGCCATTGCCAAATTTCAAGCAAGAGCGTCTAAATAAATCTCGGCCCGAAGGTGCACCTGGCGCATTCATATAGATTTGCAGTGCGCCAACATAATCCCACTCCAAGGCAGGTGGCGGAGGCGTAACATCGCAGTTTCGTGTGCCAGTAACTTGCCGTGTTGTTCCGCAATCGTTGGTTTGGGTTAACGCGTCGTCATTGCATGCCGTGTCTCTGGCGGGTCGCCAGTTATTGTCTTGCTGGACTATATAGGTCACCGTGTTGTAACTCTGTCCAAAACCTTCGCACTCATCGCATAAAGGGTATAAGGCGCCTCTAGTGTTAAACGTGCAATCGCACGTTTGTGTCATTTGGTGCGTGCCGCAGGTCGTCTCTCGTGGCCCTGAATCAACACAGCTAGCCAAATCAACGTTAGGCAGAATATCCGTATCTAAACAGAAAGTGACTACGTCACTTGGTTGAGGATTGTTGGCCATCGAATTTGCAGCCTTTGCGTTTAGAAAGGAGCTTAAATTGGTTCCTCTAGTAAACACCGGTATTCGTTTATTATCTGGTAGGTTGCTTCCTTTGATAACGATTGGATAGTCAACCCATGTGCCAGTGCGGTTGTCTGGCATTCTCCGGGTATACAATTTAGCTTGATTGGTAGCGTCCTCATTGAGGTATGGGGGAGGGCTCGCTAATAAGTTTCTTGGTGTGAGTCGGGCAATTTTAGCGTCGTGCGGGAAGTCGCCTACGTTGGGTTTATCTGGGTCTGGTGTGTAGGTTTTTATGCAGGAGCCTGTTCCTACACGCTCGCGCGTTCCGCCGCAGTTATTGGTTTGAGTAAAGGGTTGGCCTTGGCACATTTCGGCTTGGGATGGCGACCAGTTAGATACGGCGCAACAGTTTTTGGTGCCGGTTTGTTCTCGAGTTCCGCCGCAGCTATTTGTTTGCGTAAAGGTCTGTGCTGAGCAGATTGTGTTTCTTGCGGGTGCCCAATCAGAGCAGCAGTGCTTAGTGCCTGCAACTTGTCTTGTTGCGCCACAATTGCTGGTTTGGGTGATTGTCTGGTCGGAGCACACTTGGTCTGTACTAGGCGACCAACTCCAGCCTGGGTTTCGGCTGTACAAGGCTCTGCATCGAGTTGTGCCCCCTAATGTGGCGCACTGGTCGAACACCACGCCTTTGCACTTGTTGACCGTCTCTGGTTTAGGTTGCCATTCGCTATTAACGTTAAAGCTGCTGTTGCCGCACATAAGTGGATGGTCTTTTAAGCCTTGGAGCTGGCCTGCTACCCCACCACAATAGTTATAGCGCTGCACGGTTTCGTTAATGCAGTAGTAGTAGCCGTTATTGGGCAATGCCCCGGCATTAACTGGGCCACACGATGCGGCGTTTGTGGGTGTTGAAATGCAGAGCAAGACACCTAGCGCAATGACAAGCAAAAGACTGCTTTTTAGAATATTCATGAGAGAGACGCGTTTGAAGGTTTTAGTGAGACTGGGCTGGATTAAAAGCCCTAGTGAGACGTAACGGCGGGTGAGAACTTTCCCTTAGCCTCTAAATTCTGCAGTATGGCAACAGCACTTCGCTGTGTCGTTACTTAAAACTTTTTTCTTGTGCTATCTAGCGCGTGACCCACAAGCCCGTTTTCTACCACGTCGCCTAATGCCTCAAGCATTGTAGCGCGCAGCTCTTTTGAATGCGCTAGATCAGCTTGCATTGTAGAGCCAGCCAATTCTAAAGATTTGCCTAATCCAACAATCTGATGATTAGCATACGTGCCTGGTCTTAGGCCTTTTTCTTGTCCGCCGCCATGCAGCATTGGCGCAAGTGCTGGGTGGAGTGCCGTTCTAACATACATCGCCCCACTGCCTTTTGGGCCATACACTTTGTGGGCAGTCATAGACAGTAAATCAATATTCATTGCCGCTACATCAATCGGTAGCTTGCCGGCACTCTGGGCGGCATCAACATGAAATAGCGCGCCATATTGCTTAGCAAGTGCGCCGATGCTGGCGATGTCTTGAATGGTGCCCGTTTCGTTATTGACGTGCATTATGGTAATTAGCCCAGTATTGGGCTGTATGGCACTCTTCAAGTCTTCAAGCGAAATAATACCTTCGCTGTCAGGGTTCACTAAAGTCACCTCGTGGCCTAATGTTTGAAGGTGCTTTAGGGTGTCTAAGATGGCTTTGTGCTCTGTTGTGGAGCTAACAATATGAGTCTTGCCTTGGGCCTTTAAGTGGGCGCTTAATCCTAATAGAGCAAAGTTGTTTGACTCGGTTGCTCCTGAAAATAGTTAGCGAGGGCTGCGCGCAAATCCTGGTTGGTGATCAGGTTTAATTCGCCAGCATTTTTCAGTTCGTCATACGTTGCGTCATAACGATAATAAGTAAATATCTGACTTGCCTGAAAAAAGGCGAGAACCGCAGGCCAATCGGCTTTGCGTTCGGTGTCATCAGATTCTGCATAGCTAAGTGCTTGAGCACCGTAGTTCATCACACTAGAAAAAAATTCTTGTCTGGCTGCAATGTTCTCGGCATCGGCGGTTAAATCAGCCTCTAGGCGAACGAGGTATCCGTTTGCGCGCGCAATATCTGCGCGATTTTCATTCCAATTGGATACTTGAATACCGATAAAAACACCAATTACGACAATTGCAAAGTCTAGGCCAACGGCGAACCAATTTTGGTCTTTAAGGTGTTGTGTAAGGCTACGGAGGATCATTCGCATTGCGCAATGTTGTGCTCCATGTTGTTGCGAGCGAAGTCGATGCAACAGAGTTTACACACTAGAGCACTGCGCGGTCTAGACCAACATTAGGGTTACCTTGCGTTGAAAGGTCAATTTAGAATTCTAGTTTGACGTCTCTATCGAGGTTGTCTTCGCTGATTGGGGTTCTTTTTTTGAGCTGGCGCTTGCGCTCTAGTTGATGTTGTTTTTTGTTCAGCACGTACCGACCGCTGTTGAACCGGCTGAGTGGTTGTTCTGGTCGTTTGGCTCGGTGCCGCTTGTACACTGCGCTGCATTGTGGGTTGTGCCTGAACTCGTGCCGTTGGTTGGGCCGCCTGGCTAACAGTCGGTCTAAGCATCGTTTGCCTGTTAGTAGGCTGTGCTTGCTGGCGATTAATATCGCGACGATCGGCTTCTATTGCTCGGACTCTTGAGGGTCCAATAGCCGGTGAGCCTGATCTAACAGGCCTTGTTGCATTTGTTACAGTGCCAACACCTTGTACAGGTTTGGTATTAACTGCGTTGCGTCTTAGGTTTTCTAATCGGTTCTGAACGGCTTGTCGATTGGAACGTTGGCCCAGTTGGTCTGCGGCGTTTCGATTGTCGCGTTGATCAGCTACTCGGCTACCAAGTTCCTGACCTTGTAGATTGCTGCGTTGATTGTTGCTTAGATAGCTCCGCTGATTATTGTGGTCGCGACGTTGGTCATGCACCCATCTTTGTGCATGACGGTGGCTGATAATGTCGTTGTGACTGTAGTAACGATGCGGTTGATAGTGCCGCGACGGTATTCTTACAATGTGGTGATTGCCCCAGTGAAAGGCATTGGAATAAAATCCAAAAGACAGCGACGTTCGCGGCCCCCAGTAAAATGAACTGCGACCATCGTAGGCATAATAGCCGTTGCGATAAGCACCATACGCGTAAGGGTAATCCCAGAACACCGGTTGGTATCGGTCCCAGCGCCACGAACCGTACACTATGCGGGTATCGTAGTACGGTACATACATGCCATGTCGTTCGCGAGGCTCAATAATAATAACGGTGGTGGGCTGGTCGCGCGTTACCGTTACGTTTTCCATCTTGTCTAAACTACCTGCTTGCTCAGCAAGTACGCGTAGATTTTGTATGCTGGCTAACACTTGCTCTTCGTTTTCTAAGAAGGCCTGACCCAGCTTCTGAGTCCATTCAAGGTCGCGACTCATACGCTTTAATATCTCTGGGAAGGCGACTAAGGCTTGCACGCTTGGGTCCCAGTTGTTGCCTTGGGCTGCTTCCACCGCTTCTTGGCCTTGTAATTCAGGACGTTGTAATACCCAGCGTTCGGCTTGTACGACTTCTAATGGGTAAGTAGCCGCAACCAGAACATGCGACAGAATTGTATCGGGGTAAAGCGCAATAGGGGCTAGCAATTGTTCTAGCTCTCCTTGCTCTAGTATTTGCTTACCGCCTTGTTGATTTAAGGAAACCACAGGAGAGGAAAAACCGGGGTCTTGATATTCGTTTTGCGCTTGAACACAGCCAGAACTGATCGCTGAAACCATCAGAATGGTGATAAGTAGAGCCTTGGGGGTATAGGGACTTGGCAGTGTCATCATAGGGTGTTCCCATCAGAATGTAGATGGATTTTAATTGATACTACCTCATTATTGCGGATTGAAGCTGAATCTTAGCTGAACGTTAACTGAATGATGTAGTCCCAAAGTCCCAACTTTACGAGCAATATCAATATTCGATTTACGCTACGCTCTTAGATGTCTAATAAGCCCAGCGTAAAAAAGGGGGGTCATTATTAGCCACGGTAGTTGCCCTTGAAGAGTAATAGTCCGACCGTTAAATTCAAACAACACGGGATTGAACCATGGACCAGTTGGGGCAAAGGGTGCCCAAGACAATGCTTTACCCACCGCCAATTGGTCGTGGTAAAGATACATTTCTACAAATACGTTTTGACCAATAAACCAAATCAATAAAAGCGTAAACGCCGACCACCGCCATTGTGTCAGGTAGTTTGAGTCGTTGCTTAGCGATAAATGCAATAGCAAAAGACCGCCGAGGCAAATTGTACCCGCATCAGCCAAGGAGTTAAGCAACCAATTTACGTGGAAGGGCAAGTACGTGTTTAAGGTAGCCGAGCGACGCTCATACACTGGCGCGCCATCAACCCAGCCATAAGTAAACCAAAGCTCCCAGCCAATAGCGCAGGCTATAAATGATGCGAGGTAAACATAGGGTACCCAGTCGGGTATTAACTTCTTGCGTCGTAAAATAAGCATCAGCAACAACGGTGCTATAGCGCTGGTGTATACAACAATAATCAGTCGTAAATGTTCAGCGGCCATCTGGGGGAATTAATTTTCAAGTTGTTATAGACCTACATCGAGCGCCAAGTGAATCGCACTAGCAACACCCAAGCCACGATCATCAGAGTGCCACCAACCGGTGTGATCGCGCCGAGCAAACCAATATTAGTAAGCGCCAGTGTGTAAAGAGAGCCGCTAAAAATAAGTGTGCCGACCAACATCAGCCACACTATTGCAGGCTGTCCTTGCGCACAAAGTTTGAATAGGCAAGCAATCACCAACAGCCCTAGCCCGTGATAAAACTGATACCGAACCGCCAATTCAAACACGTCAGTTCGTTGATTCCGCATTAGCAAATCTTCTAGCGCATGCGCACCAAACGCGCCAAAGGCGACGCCCGTTAAACACAGGATTGCGCCGGCTAGTGCGGCGAATTTGACAGTTGATGATTCGGTCATAGCTGACTTAGTGAGAAAATACCTCGGTTATTAGCAAGTCTAAAAAAACTGAGTTAAACCAAAGCTGGGTGGTTATTTCCTTGAATCCTCGGCGCGCTACTTTGTAATGAATGTGCGGAGGACGAACCCAACCTTCTTCGGCAGGGTAGGCTCCTGGCTTGATAGTACGAATGCTGTAACGGCCGTCATCATCGGTTACTAAACGCGCCCAACCTTGAAAATTGTCATCTAGCGGTGCGGTATTTGGGTCGGATTCGTGAGCATAACGGCCCGCTGCATTAGCTTGCCAAATGTCGACTAAAGCGCCCGCAATAGGTGTGCCGTCTGTATCAAGGATGCGTCCTTTTATTTCAACAACCTCGCCAAGTGCAGCAACGCTTCGACCATTAATCATAGTCATATCAGCGTCCTTGTCGGACTGATCGTGTACAGGGAAGAATGGACCTTCTGTTTGCCAGGGTGTGTTGCCGTCTTACTTTCAGCTTGGGAAACCGTAGGTAACATAAGGGCAGATGTTGCTGCCGCGCCTAAACCTAAAATACCGCGTCGCGTTACTTTACTCATTTCATCACTCCATTCTAGTTGTTTTGAGGCTGCTTTAGGCGTCGATACTGCTTCCTAACGAAGCGTGTACGATTCCGCCATCTACAGTTATCGTGTCGCCGATCACATAGTCACCTGCTCTGCTGGCAAGAAAAATCGCTGTTCCGGCCATGTCTTCAGCTACACCAATACGCTTTGATGGAATAGACGCCGCCACTTCTGTTGCGTGGTCTCTAGCTGCTCGGTTCATCTCAGAAGGAAACGCGCCTGGTGCAATCGACGTTACGTAAATATGCTCACCGACTAAGCGAGCCGCGAGTCGCTTAGTAAGATAAATAAGGGCCGACTTTGATGCATGGTAGCTGTACGTATCCCATGGGTTTAAGCGCAAGCCGTCTATCGATGTAATGTTAATGACCTTGGCGGGTTTTTCTTGGCTAGCCGCCGCTTTTAACGATTCGTGTAAAGACTGAAGCAAGAAGAAGGGCGACTTCAGGTTTAGGTCCATAACGCGGTCCCAACCATGCTCAGTGAACTCTTCAAATGGCATGCCCCACGCCGCGCCGGCGTTGTTCACTAAGATGTCTAACTTAGGCTCTACTTCTGCAAAGGCGGTGGCCAAGGCTTTACAACCCGCTACGTTGCTCACATCCATCGGCAAGGAATGGCACTTAGGGCCAAGCTCCTCTGCCACCGCATCGCAGACATCTTTTTTTCGGGACGAAATATAAACTGTTGCGCCTTGCGCTAAATAGCCTTCGACAATCATCTTGCCAATGCCGCGTGATCCGCCTGTAACGAGTGCAACCTTACCTTCTAATGAAAAGAGTTTTGAAGTATCCATAAATTCTATTTATTCCAAATATTAAGTGTTCTAAATTAGTGTGTGTAACTAATGCATGTAGCTGCCAATACTAACGTACTCGGTATATGAATCCCACCTGAGAGTTAACCGGCAAGATACTGCTGGTAGCTGTCAAGCTACAACTGCTTGTTAGCTATTTAATAATGTCGAATAGATTACTAAAGTCATCGCTCCAGAAAATAGGCTTTGGATCGTGGAGCCAAGTTTTTGCAACTTTCTTATCTTCGATGATGTCTAGAAATTCGGAATTGCTTGTCATTATGACCCATTCATTAGGGGATGTTCTTCTCCCCCCGAGGTTTTCGATGTGTAACACTTGCTTAGCGATTTTTAGAGCGAGTTGACGCACTACATCGGTAAGGTCTAGGTGCCTGTTCGTAATATGCAATGCCAGAACACCATCGCTTTTTAAGTGCTGCCAATAGAGTACGAATGCTTCCTCCGTTAATAGATGCACGGGTATTGCGTCGCCATTAAAGGCATCCAGTACCAGCACATCAAATTGCTTACTTCCTTCTGTCGACAACTGCTTAGCCAAGGAAGTTCTGCCATCACCGATCACCACGTTTATATCAGCTTTACTCTCGCCAAGATAACTAAAGTAACGGTTAGCCATGTACTCAACGTCTGGATTGATTTCGTAAAAAGTATACTCATCTTCTGCTTGCCCGTAACTGGCGATCGTACCAACGCCTAGCCCTATGGCACCCACATTCATGGGGGCGCCTGCCAAACGCTGCGGGTGGAGCCGAATCGCAAAACTAACACCAGAGCCTTGTCCATAGTACGCGGTAGCGATATTACGAAATTTACTATATCGATATTGGTCACCATGCCGAATGCGTCCGTAGTAGAGCGCTCGATAATGATCTTTGGTCCCCACGTCTTGCTCATAAGCGTGTAATACTCCAAAAAAGCCGCGTTTGGACTCTAATGAGCCATAGCCTTGGTCCTGCTTATGCAGCCATAATTGTTGGCTAGCAAAGGCCAACCCAGCGGCTGCTACAAACGAAAATGCCCACCTCGAAAATGAGGGTAGTGGCCTAGTCAGTGGCCTAGTCAGTGACCCCTTATCCAAAAACAAGGATACGACGGCAGCAAAGCCGACCGCCACGACAACAAGATGAAGTTCCCAATAACCGTTAAACACATGGGGGGCTACTAAGTTGACTAGTACGCCACCTAATGCACCACCCAGCGCAACGTATAAGTAAAACAGTGTAAGGTGATCTGTTGACGGCCTGTTGCGTACCATTTCTCCATGGCTCACCATGCACAGCCCAAATAAGACAGCGCTATAAGCAGTAACCTCGTTAACCAGTGAAACAGATTGATCCGCATAGTCTTGTTTTAAAACATAAATGAGCGCGGCAATGCCGATTGCTAGAAAGGGATACCAAACTGTGCGTACATACCAAGCATCTCGGTCAAAGCAAATAATAAAGCTAATTAAGTAAAGGCTTAGTGGCAGCACCGTCGGCCTGCACTATTTGTATCGGTTTTAATGCACGGCAACGAAACATCTGGTTGGTATGCAGTAAGAGAGCTATTGAAAACGGTTTACCAAAACCCGACTCACGCTAGACCTCGCTCACTGTCTTTATTTATAGCCAACACTGAGGCAAGCAAACATGGGGTGAGGCACATGCCCAACAGCCCGGACTACAACCGTGTGTGGCCAGGCAGCGAGTTAGACCACAGTCCAGAGCATGATTTAATGCAGCAAGTTTTTAACGAAATGCGCAAGCGCGAAGTGTTTGTGAGTGTCGATATCCACAACAACACAGGCCTCAATCCACACTACGCGTGCGTGCATAAGCTGGATGCTCAAACGCTAAAACTCGCTACTCTGTTTGGACGAACGATTGTTTATTTTATTCGTCCTGTAGGTGTGCAGTCTATTGCTATGTCGGAGTTGTGTCCTGCGGTAATGTTGGAGTGCGGTAAGGCTGAACACAGCTATGGGGCTGAACATGCCTTGAGTTATTTAAACGCTTGTGTGCATTTAAACGAACTGCCAAATACGCCAGTGCCGCCTCACGACATTGATCTATTTCATACAACAGCAACGGTAAAAGTACCTGACCATATGACCTTTGGTTACTCTTCGCCGGAGTTAGATCTAGACCTAGTTTCGCATCTAGAAAAGTTTAATTTTCAGGAACTAGAGGTAGGTGAGCTATTTGCACGAACCCACAGCAATGCATCAGGATCGCTAAACGTAACCAATGAAGCCGGTGAAAATGTTTTTGACGAATATTTTGAGCTGGCTTGTGGCGAGCTTAGAACCCGAAAACCGGTTATGCCGTCTATGCTGACCAATAACTTAGAAGTTATTCGCCAAGACTGTTTGTGTTATCTGATGGAGCGTTACGAGTACCACGTTTGACCGTCCTTGAGTTGGTTCCATACTGGCCTAACGACTAGCAAGTTGAATCTCCTCATTGAATTTTGACAGGGAGGACGCATGATTACTTGATGGACGAATCCGATAATAGTAGCGCTGACAACAGCGCTGCTGACAAAGCACCCTCTTTTGCTGCACTATTTCATTCGCCAGCCATTGGCAAGTGCCGCGAGTTCGGTCTTGTCTTAGAGGCCATGGGGTTCGACAGCCACGTTACCCAATCGGGAAATCGGTTTTATTTGTTGGTAGAAGAGCATCTCGCCGAGCGCGCGTTTACGCAACTCAGATTATACGTGGCTGAAAATGCTGAGAAAGAAGTGCTCGCTAAGCCCTTACGACCGTTCGCTGAGGGTTATATAGGGGCTTATTTATATGCGTTCGTCTTGCTTCTTGTTGCCGGCTTAGAGAGCGCATCTTTCATGGGGCATGGATGGCAATCTAGTGGAGTAGCGCATTCCGAAAAAATATTCACAGGCGAATGGTGGCGAACCATTACGGCGCTAACGTTACACGCTGACGCAGCGCACTTAATTGGCAATATTGGCTTTGGTGCTTTATTTGGCTTAATGGTGTCTCAGTACATTGGGCGCGGTGCGGCCTGGTTTAGTATTTTAATGGCGGGGGCTATCGGCAATGGGCTCAATGCCTATTTTTATCAAACGCTGCATTTATCTATTGGTGCCTCAACCATGGTGTTCGCTGCATTGGGCATATTAGGTATATTCGCAATCAACGACCGCAACGCCTATTTTCAAACAGGCCTTAGACGCTGGGCACCGCTGTTTGCCACTATTGCATTACTGGGTTTTTTGGGTACGTCAGGAGAGCGCACTGATCTAATGGCGCATCTGTTGGGCTACGCCAGTGGTTGTATGGTTGGCATGATCTGGATGCTTATATTAAAACGAACGGACTCAACTCCTGGTAGTCAAAGCACCTACGCTACAGCCACACTGCTTATTGTTGCATTGGCATGGGCGTTCGCGCTGAGTCCATAAGCCAGCCATCAAGTGCTAATATGCGCTCTAGACAACTATCCCAGATATTCTAAAAAAATGATCCCTACCGTTTTATTAGGCACTACCGCTATACCCAATGGTGGTGGCGAGCTAAGACTAACCCAGCGCGAAAATGATTTTGCTATTCAGTTGGTGGGTGTCACTGGCGATTTAATGACCTCCCGAATGCACTCGTCAGAAGACGCTCTCGCCGAGTTAGGTTGCGCACACCTTCGGGGTGTAGATAAAGCTAAGGTTTTGGTTGGCGGTTTGGGAATGGGTTTTACTCTGGCTGCCGCACTAAAGGCAACAACGTCGTCTACAGAGCTAGTTGTTGCAGAATTGGTGCCTGGCGTAATCGAATGGAACAAGGGTCCTCTAGGGGAATGTGCGGGTAGACCACTAAACGACAAGCGAACTACAGTTCACTTAGGCGATGTGGCCGAACTGTTCAGAACTCAGCAACCCATCTACGACGCTATTTTATTAGATGTTGATAACGGCCCCGAAGCGTTTACCCACGACAACAACAGCGCGTTGTATTCGGTCGATAGCTTGCATATGATCCGTGCAACACTCCGCCCCAAAGGAGTGCTAGCCGTATGGTCGGCGTGGCACGATCCAAGCTTTACCAAAAAGCTAAAGAAAGCAGGTTTTGATGTTAGCTATAAAACGGTGAGGGCGCATAAAGGTAAGGGGAGCAAACACACAATCTATTTAGCTAAGCTGTAAATAAATTGAGTGCGCTGATTTGATTCGTCTAGTTGAGCGATTTAGCGGTAAAAAACGATATGTCTCTTCCCTACGCACACTCGTTACCGGCCAACTAATCCGCGTGCAATAATCTCTTTCATGATTTCGGAGCTGCCAGCATAAATAGTTTGCACTCTAGCATCACGATAAAATCGTGAGATAGGGTATTCGTCTGTATAACCATATCCGCCAAATAATTGTAGGCATTCGTTTACGGCACGCAACTGCATTTCGGTAGCCGCGTATTTAATTACCGCGCCATCTTCGACCGTCATTTCACCTCGGGTCAATTTTGCATTGTATTTTTCGATTAAGGCTTGGCACAGCTCAAGCTCAACTTTTATATCAGCGAGTTTAAAGCGAGTGTTCTGAAACTGGCTAATGTTTTGGCCAAATGCTTTGCGCTCGGTGACGTACTCTGTGGTCAATGCGAGGGCGCCTTTGGTATGACCAAGTGCTTGCACTGCACACCCCAACCGTTCTCTTGGCAGTTCATCCATCATGTGGACAAAACCCTTGCCTTCTTGACCCAGTAAGGCGTTAGCTGGAATGCGCATATCAGAGAAGAAAAGTTCGGCGGTGTCGCTGCTGTGCTGACCGATTTTTTCTATTTTTTGCCCAGTGGAAAATCCAGGTAGTTTGGTATCTACCAAAAACAGAGACACACCTTTTGAGCCTGCTTTAGGGTCTGTTTTAGCGGCCACAACGACTAGATCAGCGTGTATGCCATTGGTGATAAACACCTTTGAACCATTTAAAACATATTCGTCGCCGTCCCGTATAGCTCTTGTGCGCAGTGCAGCAAGGTCACTGCCTGCACTGGGTTCGGTCATGCCTAAAGCCGCTACTGCGTCGCCACTCACCATGCCCGGAAGCCATTGTGCTTTTTGTGCGTCGGTACCAATATTGGTGATGTACGGGGCGACGATATTGGCGTGTATGTTATAGCCGGTCGCAAGCGAATGGTAACCCGCTGCGCACATCTCTTCTTGGATCATCATAGAAACGTCTAAGCTAACACCTGCTCCACCATATTCTTCGCTGGTGTCCACGAGCAGGATTCCAGCGGCACCCATAGTGCGCCAAAAATCTCGAGGTGTTAGGTGGTCGCGTTCCCATTGATTGTAATTGGGTTCGACTTCGTCTTTTAAAAAGCGTTGGACCATGTCGCGAAACAGGCCGAATTCTTCAGTTTGGATATCGTTCATAATTGCAGAGCGGGTTTAGGTAAACAACGAGCAATCACAAGCAAACGTTCGCCACTTTATTATTACTTGCTTGGATCACATAGCAGGCTGTTTCAGCTTTTTTAACAGCATCTGCACAATCAAGAAGAGGAAAGTTTAGATCATTGGTTGGGTCTGTAACTTGTGTTGAAGAGCCAGTTAGGGCTTTTTTGATATCCGCTGCAGAGAGTGATTTGTCAATATCCAAAAGAAGTGCAGCACATCCCGCGGTCATTGGTGATGCCATTGAAGTGCCCTGAAAATCTATAGTGCCTCCACCAAGTTGTGAAGAGGTTATCAGTGAACCAGGCGCAAATACGTCTGTTTCTGAGTTGCTCTGGCTAAACGTAGTTACTTTTCCTACATCGACACCAGCATCATAAATTGCACCTACAGAAACTACTTTATCAAGACAGGCCGGTGCCCCCATTTCAGTTCCCGAACCATTGTTGCCAGCTGAGGCGAACGCGACCACCCCCTTGCGGCTTAGTGTGTTGATTGCGGTAGACATTGCCATAGTAAAGGCGAAAACGTCGTCGCAATCACCGGTATATCCCGCAAAGGTACCTAAGCTCATATTTACAAGGTCAACATCGTCTCTACCAATCACCCAGTCGAGTCCGGCTGTTACATCTGATGCACAACAAAAACTATTCGCACTGTCTAGCACTTTAACCGCAACTATTCCCGCGTCTGGCGCGCTACCAATTGGCCCGACAATGCCACTGGAGGTGATAATGCCGCTTACATGCGTTCCATGACCGTGGTCATCTTCGGCAGCCCCAGTTCCAAATTGTGTTGTACCACCGCTTGGACAGCAACCCGCCCCTCCGTCTGAGCAAAAGCACGCTTCGGCAACTAAATCGTCGCTCAAATCGGGATGATCCGAATCAAAGCCAGAGTCGACCACTGCGACAACAACATCTTCACCCGTATAACCCATAGACTGTACTGCGTCGATAGTTGCGATGGGGCGACCTTCATTTAAATGACCTTGGCCTCCTTGGTCTATATCAACGCGTAGCACGGAAATATTAGCTAATAATTCAGATAGACCGTCGGCGTTAACGGTCATGGCCATTCCATTGATGTAGTTAAACTGACGTTCTAGTGTAAAGTTTTCAGTAGACAAGACAGCAATCACATTAGTACGTACAGCGCTGATTGCGTTCATTTGATGGGACAGCCGAGTTGACATGGGGGACGATGATTTATTTGAGATTGTCTGGAGCTTAGGAACATCAAACATAATGAAAACGCGTACGTTCTCACCTGTCTCAATTTTTTGAGTAAGCTGTGCCGACACCCTGTTGCCTTTAGATTTAGATAGAGTGTCCGCCAATAAGGACGGAGTGGGTGTGCTGATGAATGCTGCAAAAAGCAAAAAACTGCTTAAGATCGTTTTCATAAAAGGCCTGCAAGGTGTATCGGATGAGTTGAAACTTTAGCATGGAAGCCGTTAAAGATGAAATGGTGGCGTGCTAGCGGTAAGGTAAGATAGAGCGAGTGAGAAAAAACGGGGCCGGAGAAAATCGTGTAGAGCGTAGTAGACCGAATTCATCTGATTTTGTAATACTTGCGCCGCCGCTGCATTCCCAGATAGTTCAACCCCGTTTAAGTTCTCTAGGCCGTAGTCGCGATTAATATCCAAGCCGGTTAAGTGCCAGGCATGAGTATCAATCGCGATAGGAGCGTTAACCCGTTCGAAGAACTCACGAGGAAACACGTATCCATCAACCTTTGTATAGTTCAGGTATTCCACTTCAACGTGAGCGCCTTTGGTTGTGTCGTGTCCTTCTAAAGTAATCTGGATCATCGTAGTTAAGTTGGTGTTGGGGTCTACCCACAGAACAACCTCGTCTCTGTCAGAGAACCCAAACCCAGGTAGACGCTCTAAATAGAGCCGAGTATGCGATACCCCTTTAGCTTGACATCGCTGATGCGTTGAAAGTCTTGTTGCCATTGTGCTAGCGCAAGCGGGCCAAGTAAAAACAGATGAAACGAGTCGCCGGTGAGTGAAGTAGAACTCAATACAGCAGGGTCGTTTGATTGCACGCTGTTGTACCAAACACGGATTTTTTCGGGCGACCGGAACACCGTTTTAGTACCACCAGGGCCTTCGTAATGGGATGTATACACGCGCTCTTTGGGCAGTAGTCGCTCCTGTGATTTAACTCTATAGGTGAAATCAGTTACTAACGGTTGAATGCGACGAATGAGTTGTTTCCATTGGTCTTCTAGACCAACATTTACGTTTTTTAGTTGATCCAGATCTTCGCCACCGTGCGCTAGAAAGGTTTTGGTGAATAACGCTGGGCCCGTTAGGTTATCAAAGCCTTGGTAGCTAGCAATTTTTGGCGAGGGGAGCGTGGTTGCGCAGCCGGAGAGCACCACACTTATGAGTAAAAAGGGCAGGAGCTTTTTCATGTTTAGCGTTAAGGAAGTATTTTTATATATGACTAGTAAACATTAGCGCCCGTGATCATGGGGTAGTTATTTGGGACACCTTGTACGACCTTTAGGTGCTTTGTGGGAACAAGTTTGCACACCTACACCTACACCCACAATTCCCCTACATGCGTCGGCAAACTTGTCTTATAAGTCTGATAGTAATAGAACAGTGTCAAGTAAGGAGAATGGTGTGAAGTTCATTGTTTCGCTAATAGTTATCGTAATTGCAGCTCTGCTAGCAACGACATTTTTCTTTCCTTCGGAACCCGTCGAATCGACAGTTCCTCAGCGAGTTAAGCCCAACGTTGAATTAACAGCTGAGAGTAATGGTCGCCAACTAGCACAAACTAAGCGAACGTACGCTGGCTCGATTCTACCGATAGAACCAGCGGTGGGTTTAGATCCTAAAAAAGTATCGCTTGGTGCTAAGTTGTACAACGATCCTATATTGTCTGAAGACAATACAATTTCTTGCGCCACCTGCCATAGATTAGACGCGGGCGGAACGAACGGCTTGCCCATGTCGGTTGGCATAGCTGGCGGAATAGAACGTATAAATGTTCCTACGGTATTCAATTCTAGTTTGAATTTTAGACAGTTTTGGGACGGCCGCGCAAAAACACTCGAAGAGCAAGTCACGGGTCCATTGGAAAATCCGTTAGAAATGGGCTCTAACTGGCCGAGTGTTATTAGCCGCCTAAAAGCCAGCAGCGATTATGTTGAACAATTTTCCGGATCCTATGACGAAGGTATTACTCAGGAAACGGTAAGCCACGCCATTAGCGAATTCGAACGATCGTTAGTTACGCCTGACTCGGATTTTGATCTGTACATAAAAGGTGATGAAACTGCATTATCGCAACAACAATTAGCGGGCCTTAAATTGTTTGAAGAGCTCGGCTGTATAAGTTGCCATCAAGGCCAAGGTATAGGTGGCAATATGTTTCAACGAATGGGCGCCAAGCTAGATTATTTTGCGGGTCGAGACGATCTAACCGAATTTGACATGGGCCGTTTTAATGCTACTGGTGACGAATTTGATAGGCATAGATTTAAAGTGCCGAGCTTGCGAAACATTGCGCTTACAGCGCCGTATTTTCATGATAGTAGCGCCGCGACTCTAGAGGATGCCATCCAAACGATGGTTAGGTATCAACTGGGCCGACGATTAAAAGACACAGACATACAATCGATAAAAGCCTTTTTGGAGAGCCTTACGGGAAAATATAATGGTACCAAGCTAGGTACTAAACCCAGTACGGAATTTGATGCTGAATCAGACGATCAATCGGAAAATGAGCTATGAGTGCGCGTTCTGAATATTTGGTTAGTTATGCCGTCATTATTATCGGTGTGCTGTTAATGGCGTTTTTTTTCTGGAAGTCCAACGCGCTGGACGACACGCTTGAGCATCAACGCTATATAGAAAGCATTCGGCACCTCCAGGCAAGTGACGCCATTTTAGACCAACACCTATTGCGCCTGCGTAATGGTTCGGCAACTAGTGTCGATAACGTAAATCAAGAGTTGGCAGCGATCAATCGAATGAACTCCATCATAGCGAGTCCACCTGAATATATCTCGCCGAAAGGAAGTGCGATATTGATGGACATCTTAGCCAACTATCAGCAAGTGATGGAACGTAAGAAATTGTTGATTGAGCGGTTTAAGGCTGAAAATGCGAACCTGAAAACATCGGTTATTTATTACCCTATCTTGAGTCAAGAGTTAATCGAAAACCTCAATGAAATTGAGCAGGGCGAACCAATAACAGAAAAAATTCAAACGTTATTGCGTGATGTTTTATTGTTCAACCTAAATACTAATCCTGCATTAGGGATGTCGATCAAAAATCAAATTGGTCGATTGGATGCGGCGGGGCAGGCGTATTTTTCTGAAGAAGACGCGTCTAGCCTAGATTCGATGATCGGGATAGAGGATTTAAGTCTCCAAGGCCAAACTATTTTACGCGTAAAGCCGGGCGTTGATTCGCTGATCGGCGAACTAATGTCTATTCCTATTGCCGAGGAACTAGAAAGTTTTGCAGACGAGTACAACCGCTGGTATGGGTATGCGTTAGACCGCGCAAATTTTTATAGGCTGTGTCTGTATTTTACAATTGTTCTAATTGTTCTAACCCTCTCTTGGTTGATTATTCGCAATCTTAATGTGCGCATATCGCAGGCAACGGAATCAATAGCAGAGCAACGCGATCGGTTAGTAGGCCAACTCGCAGAGCGCAAGGCTTTGTCTGATGTAGCAACGGCGGTGAGTAGTGTCGGCAATGTAGACACAGTTTTAGATACCATATTGGAGAAGAGTCGCGAGGTGGTGCATGCCGAAGCGAGTTCGATACTACTCATTGATAAAGAGAAAAACGATCTCTATTTTCACGCGGCCACAGGCAGTGTTTCTGAATCACTTAAAGATATACGCATCGCGCTTGGTCAAGGCATGGCTGGCCATGTGGCTCAGAGTCGTAAGACTGAGGTGGTTACTGACCCATACGGCGACCCACGTTTTAATAAGCAGGTGGATGCGAGCACCGGTTTCAAAACCCGCTCTATCCTAGCTACTCCGCTGATCAACAAAGACGAAATTGTTGGGGTATTGCAGTTAGTCAACCGTATTGATCTGGATGGCTTTGACGATAACGACGTTGCGTTGATCGAGACCTTCGCAGTACAAGCCAGCATTGCCATTGAGAATTCACGCCTGTATTCCGATGTTAAAAATTACGCAGACGATCTCAAGCAGTCTTTAGATACCGAAAGGACATTAAGAGTTCAAACCCAAAAAATGGGCGCTTACATACCTAAGGAAGTGGTTGATCAAATAGAACGCAGTCGCGAAGAAAAAATCGCACTAGGCGGCAAGGTTGTTAGAGCCACCATGATGTTCTCGGACATTGTTGGGTTTACTAGATTGTCTGAACGGCTGGAGCCAGAAAAAGTAGTCGACTTTCTTAACCTTTACATGACCGCAATGTCGAACATCATCGAAGAAGAGGGCGGGATTGTAGATAAGTTTATTGGTGATGGCATCATGGCTGTTTTTACCGACAACGAAAACGAACAAGGCATAGCGGCGGTGCAAGCTGGTTTGCGGATGCAAGAAGCGGTTCTAAAAGAACGCGAGGCTTGGGGCAACATATCACCTGATTTAGGTAAGATCGAAATCCGCATAGGGATAAATTCTGGTCGCGTAATATCGGGTAATGTTGGCTCTGAACATCGCATGGACTATACTGTGATTGGCGACAACGTTAATGTTGCGGCGCGAATAGAACAAGCTTGTAACCCAGGCGAAGTATTGATCAGCTTGTCGACATTCGAAGATGTGAAATTACGTGTTAAGTCTACGCAAATGGAGCCCATCCAAGTTAAGAATCGCGATCAAGCCGTGTTAACTTATTCGATTCAGTCTCTCGCTTAGGATCAATTTTGTTGATTAGATATACGAGTGACGGGAATTTTTTCTTGCCATTCTAAACCGTGGCATTCACTTCTGTTTAGGTAAAGCAAGACAAGTGTGTGACAGAGTAGGTAGGCTAAGTAACACTCTAAAAACGTGCATGCTCACTACCTATGAGCTTACCTGCAAAAGCATAGGCACTAACTTCTTCCAATAGTGAGATTTCAAATGATCCAGCGCAAAATATTACTAGTCATTTTCTGTGCGAGTTTTTTCGCGCTTTCAACATCAGCAATTCACGCTCAAAGTTTGTTGTTTATTCATGCGGGTACGGTGTTAGTGAGCGCTGATCAAGCACCATTGAGCGAGCAAACAATTGTGGTTCGCAATAACAAAATAGAGCGCGTCCAAGCAGGGTTTGTTCTGCCGTCAAAATCGGATTTAGCAACAGGCGCCGAGGTGATCGACCTTAAAGAACAATTTGTATTGCCGGGTCTCATGGATATGCATGTTCACTTACTTGGTGAA
>Ga0206126_10002583_pt1 | contig 19369 bp, 18 predicted proteins | sample Helgoland_Spring_5_FD_148621 | JGI IMG/M metagenome (GOLD analysis project Ga0206126, IMG submission 148621) | Pelagic subsurface seawater microbial communities from Kabeltonne, Helgoland, North Sea - Helgoland_Spring_Bloom_20160412_1 | ecosystem: Environmental > Aquatic > Marine > Epipelagic ...
GTAGCCGTAAGGGAACTTGCGGCTGGAATATAAAGATAGTCTACGTCTTTTAGCGAGCATATTATTAGTTGGTAAATGGTCTGCCTTCCAAGCAGAAGTGGCTAGTTCGAGTCTGGCTGTTCGCAATCATGAAAAAAATTAGAAAAATAATAGGATTCACAAAAAGGTATAATATAGTCGTAATTTTTATGCTGGTACTACTATTTAGCCTTTTAGGACTGGTACTTTTGGTTTTTGCAGGAGTGCCTCCAAGGCTAGCTTCATTAATCCCAGTATTGAGTGTATGTCTATTCTGTGTTTTATTAGAAATAAAGTTGCTTATAAGAATATACGTCTTTTACAGATTTATACGTATAAAATTTGTTCCAAAATTTAGGTCACGGCTCAAGTAAAAAGTAGAATTAGTACTCTTGGCCCTTGGTGAAAGTAGTAGAAAAAGAGGAAGGCCACTAGCCAATTTTCCTCTTTTTCTATAAATCTCCGGTAATAATTACTTCTTAGCCACTTTCGTTCCGTCCGACAAAACGGGTTTCGAGAAATTGCCGAATAAAGAATCGGTAGCCGTACCCGCTCCAACAGACACAGCAGCCCCCATACCAGCCGCAGCAGCAATTCGAGCTTTACCCTTAACGCTTGCCGCAGAAGATATCGCCCCTAATGTAATACCAGCTCCTTGAAGAGATACAGAAACCTTCTCTGGAAATGTTAGGGCCCTAATAGGCTCGCCCAATGGAACTGTTGAATCTGAGCAATGACACACGTTAACCAAATTTTGTACTTCTATGTACTCGTATTGGTTTACCATAATGAAAACTGCAAGAAACGGAACTACCGTAAAAATCCGGCTAGTGTATAACGCGTATAGCGAAATTAAAAAAAGTAATAATGCTGAAACAAATAAAATATAATGGTGCATACTTTAAATTAACAAGGTTGTTTTTTGACATCGACCTAATAAATTTTTGGTATCGGTAAATTTTATGTACTATCTAGGTTGGATTCGAACCAACGAGCTGATAGTTAAGAATTATGTACTCTAATCAGCTGACCTTCTAGACAAATTCTTGGCAGATCCGACATACATCGAGGTTAAGTAATGAATACCCGATGGTATTGGTTTCTCTAATAGGATGCTACAGCTAGCTTATAATTATTGGATCAAATCTAAAAAAGAGGGGAAAATCGGCTAGTGGCCTTCCCCCTGTAAAAGATTAATTATTAATACCAAACGCGGTTGTTGGTAATACGCTCTCCACTAGTTAGTGTAAATTTTCAGATTCGTTTAAGTAAATACAGGTCAATACTGCAAATACGTACGCTTGAATGAAAGCTACGGCTAATTCTAAACCAATAAGCATTGTAAGAACTCCTAAGGTAACAATATGAGCTATAAATAGCGCAGTACCTAAAGACATCATTTGCCAAGCAAATCCGGCGATCACCTTCAATAAAGTGTGACCAGCCATCATGTTTGCAAAAAGCCGAACAGATAAACTAATAATACGTGACATTTGAGCGATTATCTCAATAGGCACGATTAGTGGAGCTAATACTAAACTAACTCCCGCTGGATAGAATAATTCTAATAAGCGAATCCCGTGCTTACGAACACCAATTATCAGGTAACCTAAAAAGACCATAGTAGCTAGGGCTAAGGTTATTGATAAATGACTTGTAGCAGTGAAACTGTAAGGTACCATTCCTGTCAAGTTACATACTAATATGAAAGAAAACGTTACAAAAATAAATGGGAAGTATTTTTGTCCTTTACCACCTTCTATAGTATCATTTGATAAAGACATACATAATTGGAAAATTCCTTCTAGGAACACTTGCCATCTATTGGGTACAATAGTACCTCCTTTGTTTATTAGTATCATACGGAATAATGCTAAGAAAGCTGTTAAACCAATACACATAAATAATGATGAGTGTGTGAAAGAAATATCCAAAGAACCTAAAAATAAGGGAATTAATGGGATTAATTCAAATTGTTCTAATGGGCTTGAAATCATAATATTTTATTTTTACGGTCCTCCCCACCAGTATACAGCTACGAATAAGAATAGCCATACAACATCAACGAAATGCCAGTACCAAGCTGCGGCTTCAAAACCGAAGTGGTGCTCTCGTGAAAAGTGGTGGTTGATTAGTCTAACCAAACAAACGGCTAGGAAACAAGTACCAATAAAAACGTGGAACCCGTGAAATCCTGTAGCCATAAAGAAAGTCGATCCGTATACGCAATCAGACATAGTAAATGTCGCATGTTGATACTCGAACACTTGGAAACCAGTAAATGTAATCGCTAATATGATTGTATATACAAGTCCAGAAATAGCACCTTTTCGATCACCAGCAACGATTGCGTGGTGAGACCAGGTAACTGTAGCTCCAGAACTTAGTAATATTACTGTATTTAGAAATGGGATTTCCCAAGCGTTGAATGGTTCAATACCAATGGGAGGCCACACTGAACCTAACTCTGGTGTTGGTGAAACACTTGAATGAAAGAAAGCCCAAAAAAAGGCAAAAAAGAACATTACCTCAGATACAATGAATAGGATCATCCCAGATCTTAAACCAATCTGTACCATTTCGGTATGCTGTCCCTCAAATGTACCCTCACGTATAATGTCTCTCCACCAAGTACCCATAACATAAAGTATGGTTAACATACCAGTGGCGCATAAAAAACCTCCACCACTATAAGAGTGAAACCACATTACGCCTCCAGTAGTTGCAGCCAGAGCACCTGAAGATGCTACTAATGGCCATGGACTCGGGTCTACCAAATGAAAAGGATGTCTGGTGTCTAAAATTCCTTTATTGTTCATTTTTATTTTTTGTTAGGACCCTTAACTGCTTAGCCAGCGAAATTTGAAACCATGTTATCACACAGAGCTCCTAATTTTTCTTCGTTAGCGGCAGATAGTTGTCCTTCAGTTCGAATTGCGTCTAGTAAATCTTTATGACTTCCTTTTAGGAAACCCAACCAGGCAGCTTCAAAAGCGCCGATTGAAGACACATCAATTCGATCTAAGTATCCACGTACTCCAGCAAAGATGATACATACTTGTTCTTCCATTGCTAAAGGTACGTTGATATCTTGTTTTAACATTTCAGTTAATCGCATACCACGACTTAACTGTTGTTGGGTTGCTGCATCTAAATCTGAACCGAATTTAGCGAAAGCTTCAACTTCTCGGAATTGTGCAAGATCTAGTTTCATACCCCCTGAAATTTTTTTCATGGCTTTACCTTGAGCGGCAGAACCTACTCGACTAACAGATAAACCTACATCTACAGCGGGTCTTTGTCCTTTATTGAATAAAGTAGAATCTAGAAAAATTTGACCATCAGTAATAGAAATAACGTTGGTTGGGATATACGCAGATACGTCACCCGCTTGGGTTTCAATAACAGGTAATGCTGTTAAAGAACCACTTTGGTAATCACCATTTAATTTTGCTGCTCTTTCTAATAACCGTGAGTGTAAGTAAAACACATCACCAGGGTATGCTTCTCGGCCCGGAGGTCTTCTTAATAGAAGTGACATTTGTCTATAGGCAACTGCTTGTTTAGACAGATCATCATAGAAAATTACGGCGTGCATTCCATTATCTCTAAAGTACTCACCAATAGTACATCCTGAGTAAGGAGCTAAGAATTGTAACGGCGCAGAATCAGATGCTGTTGCAGCAACCACTACGGTATAATGTAATGCATTATTTTCTTCTAAAACACGTACAAATTGTGCTACTGTAGATCTTTTTTGACCTACTGCTACGTAAACACAATATAATTTAGCTGACTCATCAGATGAAGCATGGGTTGGTGCTTGATTAATAAGAGTATCTAGAGCAATAGAAGTTTTACCAGTTTGTCTATCACCAATAATTAGTTCTCGTTGACCTCGACCAACAGGAATTAAACTATCAATAGCTTTATATCCTGTCATCATAGGCTCATGTACCGAATGTCGAGGCATAATACCAGGAGCTTTCACTTCAACACGAGTTCTACGTTCGATAGCAACGGGACCTTTACCATCGATAGGTTCACCTAAACCGTCGGTTACCCGACCAAGTAAAGCGGCACCAACACCGATATCTACAATGGATGCAGTACGTTTAACGATGTCACCTTCAAAGATTTCTCTATCATCTCCGAAAATCACACAACCAACATTATCAGTATCTAAGTTTAAAGCCATACCTTTAATACCACAGCTGAACTCAACCATTTCACCTGCTTGAACTTGGTTTAGACCATATACACGTGCAATACCATCACCAATAGTTAAAACTTTACCTACTTCGTCTACGCTTAATTTGGATTCTTTATAATACTCAACAACACGCTCCTCCAGGATAGCAGATAATTCACCTGCTGAAATGTTCATTTTGGTAAATGAACATTAATGGTACCCCTTACGGGATTCGAACCCGTGTTGTCGCCGTGAAAGGGCGATGTCCTAGACCTCTAGACGAAAGGAGCTTTAAATAGGGATACTTTGTACCCCTATTTGTTTAAAAATTACTTACTAATACCTAAATTGATTTGTTCTACCAAGTTTGCGATACTTACATGCATTGGATCCAAAAATATTTCTGGATAAATACCCATAAGTAGGGTACCCAGTATTAAGGGTAACTGGACAAAGAATTCTCTTCTGTTAATATCCGAAAATTCATGTATAGACTGAACTTTTAAATTACCAAAAGCTACTCTATTGTATAGCCATAATGAGTAGGCTCCGCCCAAAACCATCCCTGTAGCTGCTAACATAGTAACCATGGTATTCGCTTGGAAGGCTCCCACCAAAATCAGGAATTCACCGACAAAACTACTGGTACCGGGTAGGGCTATATTCGCCATCGTAAAAAAGAGGAATATCATCACAAATATTGGCATTACATGAGCCATACCCCCATAGTACTTAACTAATCTACTATGGTGGCGATCATATAAGACCCCAACACCTAGGAATAAGGCACTTGAAACTAAACCATGACTTAATTGTTGTATCATTGCTCCCTCTAAACCATTCGCGTTTAAAGCGAACATACCGACAAGAATAACGTTCATATGGGCTACTGAAGCGTATGCAATAATTCTCTTCATATCTGATTGACGGATAGCTGTTAATGAAGTATACACTACAGCTATGGCAGCCATGGCGTATACTAATGGTGTAAAGTAGACAGTACCTATTGGGAACAATGGCATTGAAAACCGTAATAGACCATATGAACCTAACTTAAGTAGAACCCCAGCTAGTATAACAGATCCCGCAGTAGGGGCTTCCACATGAGCTTCCGGTAACCATATATGAACAGGTACCATAGGTACTTTTGTTGCAAAAGAGGCAAAGAAAGCGAGCCACAATACTTTTTGTAAATTACCGTCGAATTGAACAGTTAAAAGTGTTTGATAATCTGTAGTTCCTGCGATCGCGTAAATAAGAAGTATAGCAAGTAGCATTAGAACAGAACCTATTAGAGTATAAAGGAACAGCATATAGGCTGCACGTACTTTACGTTCCCGCGAACCCCAGATACCTACAATTAAAAACATAGGAATTAATACACTTTCAAAGAAAATATAAAATAATACTAGGTCTAATATTGAAAAAACTATTAGCAGTAAAGTTTCCATGACTAAGAAAGCGATCATATACTCTTTCAAGTATACTTTAACACTGTATAGACTAGCTAGTATACAAAGGGGTACTAAAAGAGTTGTCAAAATAACAAAGAATAATGAGATACCGTCAACACCAATAAAAAAATTTATGTTTGACGAAGGTATCCATAAAAACTCCTCTACGAACTGGAATTTTGCTGTAGATCGATCAAATAGGACCCACAGAAAGGTTGACAGAAAAAAGGTTAGCATTGAAAAAGATAATGCTATATTACGTATTCTATCTAGATGATTATCGTTTGTAAACACTAAGATAATCGCCCCAATCAAAGGAAGTACTATGATAAGGGAAAGTATGTAAGAATCAAAAGCCATTTTTAATATAAAATTAGATTTCTAAAATAAAGGGCGAGTAACGGGACTTGAACCCGTGGCTCCCAAACTCACAATCTGGTACTCTAACCAACTGAGTTATACTCGCCTAAATGATTCTTAAAGTGGCCGACTTTATAGGTTTACAAATAAAGGCATCCATCTTATTAAGAAAAGTAGAGAATCTACTCGAAATAAAGTTAATAGCGAAGATAACAGAGATCAATTCGCTTAAGGCATCTTTACCTATTGCAGATAATGTTAGAGGAGAATAATAACGTACTCCCCATTTTAAGAAAAGAAGATTAATTTCCAGACTATCAAACCATTTTTTTAAAGCAGGTGTTACTGATTTAACCATATTCAGGGGAAATACTATATAACAGGCCCCTTTTATAAAAGAGCTGATTTTAGGACTTATTTTTTTCTTCAATATATTCTTTTTAACCAGTACCTTAGAAAAATATGATTCATCAAAAGGGGCACTAGTTTGTGTATTCTTACTTGAAGCAAGACAAAAAAATGTGATAGGGTTGTCCGCAAGAATATTATAAAGCCCATCACTTTTATGTGTTCTTTCAATAAAGCGCATAAATTCCTAGATATTACCGGTCAACTTCCCCGAACACGATGTCTTGGGTACCTATGATAGTTACAACATCTGCAACCATGTGGCCTTTTGACATGAAATCTAATGCACTTAGGTGAGAGAAACCAGGAGCCCTTAACTTACATCTATAAGGTCGAGAAGACCCGTTTGAAACTAAATAAACACCGAATTCACCTTTAGGCGCTTCAGTTGCGGTATAAGTTTCACCTGCGGGAACTGAATACCCTTCTGTGTATAATTTAAAATGGTGTATCAAAGATTCCATAGATTGTTTCATATTTACTCTTGATGGAACCGTAATCTTTTTATCGTCTGTTTTCACTGGTCCTGCGGGTAAAGTATTAAGAACTTGCATGATAATACGTAAAGACTGTCGCATTTCTTCAATACGTATTAGATATCGGTCATAGCAATCGCCATTCGTACCAACAGGTACGTCAAAATCCATTTGTTCATAGACCTCGTAAGGTTGGGTTTTTCGTAGGTCCCAAGGTATACCTGAACCTCGTAGCATAACACCACTAAAGCCAAAATTCATAGCGTCTTCTGCTGAAACTACACCAATGTCAACTAATCTTTGCTTCCAAATCCTATTATTAGATAACATTTCTTCAATTTCATCTACTCTTGTAGAAAATTGTTCCGCGAAGATATATATATCATTTAGGAGACCTTGGGGAATGTCTTGAGCGACACCTCCTGGTCTAATGTAAGCAGAATGTAATCGCGCCCCAGAAACTCTTTCGTAGAATTCCATAAGCTTTTCTCTTTCTTCAAAAGCCCAGAAGAATGGGGTCATTGCACCCACATCTAAAGAGTGGCAACCCACTGCTAATAAATGATTTAGGATACGTGTAATTTCACAAAATAAAACACGGATATATTGCGCCCTAATAGGCACATCACAATTTAGTAGACGTTCTACCGCTAATGAATACGTGTGCTCTTGAGCCATCATTGAGACGTAGTCTAATCGATCAAAATAGGGTAAAGCTTGTAAATAGGTTTTGTGCTCAATCAACTTTTCAGTACCTCTATGAAGTAAACCAATGTGGGGATCTGCTCTTTCAACTACTTCACCGTTTAATTCTAGTACAAGCCTTAAAACACCGTGGGCCGCCGGGTGTTGGGGTCCGAAATTTATGGTAAAATTTTTTATCTTTTTAGATAGGTTACTTTTACGTAAAGCCATTTTAAAGGTATTTTATTTTCAATTAGTATATTATTTGTAAAAAAGTGTAATTGGTGATAACGGATTCGAACCATTGGCCGCCTCGTTGTAAGCGAGGTGCTCTACCAGCTGAGCTAATCACCAGAAAAAAGAATTCGTAAACCCTAAAATAAAAATTTGGAGAGAGTAGGATTCGAACCTACGTAGAGTAAACTCGTCAGATTTACAGTCTGATACCTTTAACCACTCAGTCATCTCTCCTATTTTGCAGAGACTGGATTCGAACCAGTGACTTCCAAACCATGAACCTGGCGAGCTGACCAACTGCTCTACTCTGCTTCAATATGTCCAGAGGTGGGGTCGAACCACCGACCTAAGGATTTTCAGTCCTTCGCTCTAACCAACTGAGCTATCTGGACAGTAACATTATTGGCATAATATCAATGCCATATTATGTGTCATAATTAATACAGGACTTGGGTACATAAAGAAGAACAGGATCACAAAAAAAGTAGCCGCTAGTACTAGCGATTTCTCACGATCAATCGGATTATAAAGAGTCCAATTATTTGTTTTCTCAAAGAACATTACTTTAACTAGTCTTATATAATAATAAGCACCAATACAACTGGTCAATACACCTATAATAACTATTAGGTACATTGATGACTCTACGGCCGCAAAAAAGACGTATAACTTAGAGAAAAAACCGGCTAAAGGTGGTACTCCGGCCATTGAAAACATAGTTAACGCTATAGTTATAGCCAATAATGGGTTTATCTTAGATAGACCTACAAAATCTGTTAAGTATTTAACTCGTCCTACTTTGTTTTGGAACCCTAAAGATAAGACTGTAGTCCATATACAAATACTCATTACCATATATAAGATTATATAAACAAGTAGACCCTGTAAACCTTCTGTAGTACCTGTAGCTACTCCAACCAACATATAACCAACATGACCAATAGAACTATAAGCTAATAATCGCTTGATTTTTCGCTGTTGTAATGCACCAAAGGCACCTACTAACATAGAACCGAACGAACATAGGAGTATTATATACTGCCAAGAACCTACTAAGTCATAGAAGCCAAATAGGAATAATCTTAGAAATAGGGCTAACAAAGCAATTTTCGGTACTACTGCAAAAAAAGTGGAGACTACTGTAGGTGCTCCTTCGTAAACATCCGGAGACCACATATGAAAAGGCACTGCTGCCATTTTAAATAAAGTCCCAGCTGCAACAAAACACATACCAATTAATAAACCATTATAACTAACGTCGCCTAAATTAGACAACCCGGTACAAATCTTACTAATTTCCTCAAAAGAAGTCGTACCTGTAAAACCATAAATAAGTGAAGAACCAAATAGAAGTATACCTGAAGATAATGCTCCTAAAATAAAGTACTTTAAACCAGCTTCAGTAGAAAAAGCAGATCGTTTTTTAAAAGCAGCTAACACGTATAGGCATAAACTTTGTAACTCTATGGCTAAATACATAGAAATCAAATTATAAGAAGATGCCAAAAGCACCATACCAAGTACTGCTAAGAGTATCAATATAGAATACTCAAAAGCGTTAATTTTCTCTTCTCGTATATAGTCGAAAGAAACTAAGATACACATTATGGTAGCACCTAAAAGTAGCACTTTAACCATACAGGTGAAATAATCTTGTACAAGGGTGTTGTAAAATAAAGAAGTTGGCCCTACGGGATCGTTCAACACTAATAAAATGGTTAATAATAGCGTATATATCGAAACCCAACCAGTTACTCGAACAATAACAGGTAAACCGAAGTTTATAGAGGTAGAGTAACATACACCGTATACCAGGATAGCTGATATAGATAATGCTAAAAAGAGTTCAGGTAATATCGCGTTAAAACTATTACCAAATAAATCTACAAAAGTCATTTTAATGAACTATAATCGGAAATCTAAAACGTATTATTTAGTTGTATATTACATCATAGTAAGAACAGGTAGGAGCCTAGAAAATAGAGTAATAGGAAGACTACTGTATTTTTAGACATTATTTTTCAACGGGAAAGACGGGATTCGAACCCGCGGCTTCCGGCGTGACAAGCCGACACTCTAACCAGGCTAAGTTACTTCCCCCTTAAATAGAGATATTCTCTATAAGGAATGTATAATCCAATAGGGCTACTTATGTCCCTTTTCTTGAGTAATAAGTACTTTTTAAAACAAAAAAGTTTAGATAAGATGGCTAAGAAAGAACACTGATACCTAAATTACCGAGGGTTTAGGAGGTTAACTTTTAAAGTAATTATTTGACTTCCACCTATTGTAACAATATAAGACTATAGTTAAAACGTAATAAATTCTCCAGTGTTACTACTTTAAGGGAATACGATAAGGGGTTAGTGTCGTAAGGCACGTCTTTATCTAATGAATGTGGACGTAGAGGGTGCTCGAGTTGCTGTCCAGCACACTGTTGCGAATCTGTGATGCTGGCCAAGGGTGCAATAGTGTACAATATACCGTCAGCACGGTTTTTTTACGACCCTAAATAATCGTGGTCATGACGCGGTGGCGTTGACGTTACTCGTCAATGAGGGTGTCACACAGTGCATCTTTATTTATACTATATAGGGTACCCACTCCGTCAATGATCTGGACAACTCTGTTTTCTCGACAGTCCTGCTAGCTGCCCACCACCGTGGGGCTCGCAAAAAGAGTAAAGAGGGCCAATTTTCACCGAATGCAGGCCATGGGGGCGGTCAAGATTACCTTCGGCATTCCGCCGATTGGCGACATCCACAGAGAAGTGAGCCCGTCATCTTTCATTAGTTCAGTGACCTCGTGTAAAAACACAAGGGGCCCCGTCCCAAAATACAGTGGTGCAACCTCTATGATGGATTTCTGTCCCACGTCAAGTGAGAATGTACAGAGAGAGGGAGAGAAAAATGCCAGGAAGCCGGGTAATAAGCATACCACTTCATCCAAGCGCACAAACTAAATCCAGCAGCAGCATTACCATACTGAAAGTCAGCAAGCACCGCCCCCTCAGCGTTTATGACCTTGTCCGCAACACAGTTATGCCGCACCCCAACCCTGAGATTACAGGCCCTCCCCGGACGGTTACATGGTTAAAAGTGTGCCTTACCTCAGTTAGTAGCTGTTTACAAAAAAGAGTAGAAAGTACTTACATTTTATTCTGTTAAGAATAAATTGACTTCACTCCAGATTATAAAAATAAAAATATGCACTACAACCAACAAGTACAAGTATCTTTCGGTGAATACCTTTTAAAGGTTTTACCAATATATACGGTAAATTATGAAAAGGGCGAACTAACTATTACTGTACCCCACTCTAAAATATTCCAAGTAATTCAATTTTTAAGAGATAATACTAATTGTCAATATCGAACGATCATTGACATATGCGCTGTAGATTACCCTGAACGAGAAAATCGTTTTGAGGTAGTTTATAATTTATTAAGCATTACTTACAATACACGAATACGTATCAAAACTTCGGTTAATGAAGTAACACCATTAGAGTCTATTACTTCTTTATTCAAAGGAGCAGATTGGTTTGAAAGGGAAGCCTGGGATTTTTACGGTGTATTTTTTTCAAATCATCCTGATTTAAGACGTATACTAACAGATTACGGGTTTGAGGGGCACCCATTCCGTAAAGATTTCCCACTTAGTGGTTATGTCGAGGTGCGTTATGACGAAATTCAAAAAAGGGTCGTGTGTGAACCTATTGAGTTGTCACAAGAATATAGAGACTTCAGTTTTACTAGTCCTTGGGATCAAGGTAACATAGCTTAAACTAGAGATATCACAAAAAGAAAATCCTTAACCTCTTATCTGACATATTTAAAATGCGAGAACGTTGGAATAAAAAAGAAGGGCTTGCAATTCTGAATAACCACCTAGTAGATTACCCCACTGCAATTAACACCAGTTACCTTTATGGTTTTGGTTCTATGGCGGGGTTAATGCTTGTTGTTCAGATTTTAACAGGTATTTTCTTAGCAATGCACTATACCGGGCATGTAGATTTAGCTTTCGCTAGTGTCGAGCATATCATGAGAGATGTTAATAACGGTTGGCTAATACGTTATGCCCACGCAAACGGGGCTTCATTTTTCTTCTTGGTAGTCTACATACATATTGGACGTGGTTTATACTACGGGTCATACATGACACCGCGAGAACATCTATGGTGTTCTGGTGTTCTAATTTTTGTTCTTATGATGGCAACAGCCTTTATAGGTTATGTCCTACCTTGGGGCCAAATGAGTTTCTGGGGAGCTACTGTGATTACAAACTTATTTTCGGCAATTCCTTTAGTAGGCGACTCTATTGTTTCTTGGCTATGGGGAGGTTTCTCTGTGGACAATGCTACTCTAAATAGATTTTTTAGTTTACATTACCTATTACCCTTTTTAATCGCAGGAGTAGTAATACTACACCTGATTCTGTTACACCAAAGCGGTTCTACCAACCCATTAGGTATTGAGTCAAACTTGGATAAAATTTCTTTTTATCCTTACTTTTACGTTAAAGATTTGTTTGGATTTATTATGTTAATGGTTGCGTTTACTTGGTTCTGTTATTTTTACCCTAACTCTATGGGTCATCCAGATAATTACATACCAGCGAACCCAATGGTAACACCCCCACACATCGTACCTGAATGGTACTTTTTACCTTTTTATGCCGTTCTACGATCTATACCGGATAAATTAGGTGGAGTACTCGCAATGGGAGGAGCCTTATTAATGTTAGTACTTTTGCCTTGGTTAAACACATCTAAAGTCCGAAGTACTGCTTTCCGTCCAATATACAGAAAATTATACTGGTTAAGTATAGCAAACTTCTTTGTATTAGGTTGGATTGGCCAAAACGTAGTGGAAACACCCTATATTGAAGTAGGCCAATTTACCACAGCCTTTTATTTCGCTTTCTTTTTAATATTTGTCCCTGCTTTAGGAAAACTGGAAGATTTACTTCAGTCAATTAAATAAACCGTATCTAAGGATCTATCATTAAGGGAGACCTTCTGCGTCTCCCTCTAATATTTGGTTTATATGAGTAGATATAGACAAAACATACCCTTTTATCCAAATTTGTTTGGAGTACATCATTAGTAGAGGGAGTATACTACGTAAACTTTTTTTGTAAGAATCTCCTTCGACTAATAGACTTATGAAACCGTAATTTAATAACTGAAAATATAATGTTTTTATTAAAAAAACTAGTAAATTTATTGCATGAAAAACTAAGGATCGGTCTAACTTTTTTCATAGAAAAAGGTGGTCCGCCTATATTTTTTGGATTTTGCATTTTTTCAATACTTATCGAGATTTTTTTTGTCCATACATTGTGCTTAGATGACCATGCTTATGTGTCACCCTTCCTGCTTCCAGGGTTTATCATTGTCATTTTAGCTCTAAAATTACTATCTTTCTTATTATCGGACGTTAAAAGACTTTTGAGATTTGCCGGTTTTCTAGCAATAGGAACTCTAATTAAGTATGTGTTATATCACTATACGATTTGTGAACCGACGAATGATAGCTTTTTACAAATACTTTCTGACAAATTAAAGGAAAGTCTCAATAGAACTACTAAACACAAAGTTGAGGCTTGTCGGCTCCAAGGTTCTGTAAACGCGCTTCAGTTAACTATCTACTCCCAGCTCGCGATACCTATACCTGCCATGTTGGGTTGGGAAGCACTTTTGAAACACCCGGAAATCATGATGAAATACACGACCCCTCGGTTAACTGGTATTGCTATGACGAGTGCTGTTTTTCTTACTTTGATGCGTCTCGGTTACACTAATCAATCAGTTACTGTACAAAACAAAGTATTAGACGAAGAATCTTTACAGGAAAAATATCGGTACCTCGAATAACTAATACGAGAAAAACCTGGGCTCCAGCTATCTACTGAAATAATTCATGATATCAAGAGTCAGAGTTTCTCCAAGATTTATAGGACAGTCCAGAATGCTAGACCCATTGAAAATCTTGAACCCGAGCAATTTATCACCATCGAGAATGCATCTGGTTTTATAACAGGGATTGGTAGTATAGTATAATGGTCTATAAACCAAATATAAAGGAGGCTCTTTGCGTCTTCCTTATATTTGGTTTATATGAGTAGGTATACACAAGGCATACCCTTTTATCTAAATTTGTTTGGAGTACATCATTAATAGAAGGGGCTTCTTAACAAAACAGAAATAACCTGTAAAGTGTTTGCTTCATGTATGTACTACTGCTTTGTGTAAAAGATACCTATGACAAGGGAAATATTATTCGAAGTCCTCTTCAATTTCGATAACTCCACATTATAAATGTATAATTTCCAATTAAAAGCTTATAAAGCAAATCTGTTAAATGAATTTCTCCCTACACTAACAGATTTGCTCGAAAAAAGTGATTCGTCCTCTTTGATAAGAATGCCCGCCCATATAAAGAGATTCACTCTGTTGAAGTCGCCTCATGTAAATAAAACTGCTCGAGAGCAATTCGAGATAAGGATTCATACGGGTGTGTTCAATGTAAAAAGTAGTAATACCTCAAAAAAGGAAGTAGGTAATAATATACAAAAAGTAACACCTCCCGGGATCGGTATAAAACGTACCCATAAGTTTACTTTGTAGTTACGGAAAGGACGGGATTCGAACCCGTGGTAAGATGTTATACCTTACTTTGATTTAGCAAACCAACGCTTTAAGCCACTCAGCCACCTTTCCATAATACACCCTCCTGGATTCGAACCAGGGACCGTCAGCTTAGAAGGCTATCGCTCTATCCAACTGAGCTAAGGGTGCACGATACATTATGCATTCTTAAAAGCTGCACTAAGTTTATTAAATATTTAGAAATACTAACATAAAAAAATCGACTATAAGAATAAATATATTTAAATGGTAACCATTAACCAACTATGTAAAATGTCACGCGTACCTAAAAATCGTAGTACAAGTACCCCTGCTCTGGAAAGCTGTCCACAACGTAAAGGGGTTTGCTTACGTGTTTTTACAAAAACACCACGAAAACCTAATTCTGCATTACGTAAAGTTGCACGAATTCGGTTGACCAACAATAGACATATAACTGGATATATTCCTGGTGAAGGACATAATTTACAAGAGCACTCGGTTGTTTTAGTACGAGGGGGCCGTGTAAAAGATTTAGCAGGTATAAAATACCACATAATACGAGGTACCTTCGACTTACAGAGTATTAAAAGTAGGAAACAGGGGCGTTCCAAGTATGGTACCAGAAGAGCTTCTTAAAATAAATAATCTATATGAACTTTAGAAACAGAATGGTAAATGTCTTGATGCTATCAGGAAAAAAAGTGAAAGCAGAAAAAATACTTAACGAAAGCTTAGACATTATCGAAAAAAAATATAATAAGGATCCGGACAAACTCTTTATTAAGGCCATACAGCAGACCTGTCCTTCGTTTGAAATGAGATCTATAAGAATAGCAGGGAGAACCCAACAAATACCGGTGCCTATTAAAGAATCTAAACAAGTAGGGCTTGCTATGAAATGGCTAACTCAAAGTGCTAGACTTTCTAACAGGAAATCTATGGCCGAAAGCTTAGCCCAAGTCCTTTACGAGACTTGCAATGGAAAAGGTGAGGCTATAAAAAAACGTAATGAGTTACACAAGTTAGTAGAGGCTAACAGAGCCTTTACCCACTATCGTTGGTATTAATCATTAAAAAATTCTCTAGTAGCTCAGTTGGTTAGAGCGGGTGGCTGTTAACTATCAGGTCGTTGGTTCGAACCCAACCTAGAGAGTACATAAAATTTACCGATACCAAAAATTTCTATATTTACATCACATATATATTGTAATTAAAGCAACAATGCACTTTATACATGGAATTATTAGTAACAATATACTAGGGCTTTACCCTAACCCCGCGATGGACGTAGCGGAACCTTGGCAAATAAACTTCCAAGACCCAGCTACACCTGTTTTAGAAGGAATCATTGATTTCCATAATGACCTGATGATCCTACTAACTGTAATCGGTGTTATGGTATTTTGGGTACTGGGCCGATGTATCTCTTTATTTGAGAACAACCCAAATCCCACAAATATTGTACATGGTACCACATTAGAAATGATTTGGACCATTATACCGGCGGTAATTTTAATGTTCGTTGCGGTACCATCATTTGCATTATTATATTCAATGGATGAGATACTAGATCCTGCTGTTACTTTAAAAGTAGTAGGACACCAGTGGTACTGGAGTTACGAGTATTCAGATTATACTTCTTCTGAAGGTGAATCTATCAATTTTGATAGTTATATGATACCGGAAGAGGATTTAACCGTTGAGGGTCCATTAAGACTTTTAGAGGTAGATAATCGTATTGTCTTACCAATAAATACACATATCCGAGTAATTGTTACTGCAGCAGATGTACTGCATTGCTGGGCAATACCTTCTTTCGCTATGAAAATAGATGCATGTCCAGGACGTTTAAACCAAACCTCATTATTCATTAAACGAGCAGGTATTTTTTACGGTCAATGTAGTGAAATCTGTGGGGTAAATCACGGATTTATGCCTATAGTTGTTGAAGGTGTTGAGTTAGAAGATTATATCTCATGGATTTCTAACAAGCTAGAAACTTCTGACGATTAATAATTAAAATTTTTTAGATGACCATAAGTATAGGGCAAATCTTTGTAATTTTGTTGTTAGGACTGGTTCTTTTCGGTAATTTTCCTAATATAATTAAGGATATTACTAGGGGTATGAAAACCCTAACTGGTAGTGATAATAAAAAAAAGCAAGATAACGCTTCGACAGATTTTAAAAAAGAACAGGAGAAAAGGGACTCGAACCCTTAGCCTATGGTTTTGGAGACCATCGCTCTACCAATTGAGCTATCCTCCTTCTTATTACCATTCTGTTCTAGAATAAAGTAAACTCATTAAGTTTTCATTTTAACGAGAAAATACAACTTTACAAATGACCACTAATATATATAATTGGTCTTCAAGATGGCTTTTTTCTACTAACCACAAGGATATAGGTACCCTATATCTAATTTTTGGTGGTCTTTCTGGTGTAATAGGTACTACCATGTCTATACTAATTCGAGCCGAACTAGCTAACCCAGGAAACCAAATTTTTGCAGGAAATCACCAACTTTATAACGTGATTGTTACTGCACACGCATTTATCATGATTTTCTTCATGGTTATGCCTACTATGATTGGTGGGTTTGGTAACTGGTTTGTACCTCTTATGATTGGTGCCCCAGATATGGCGTTCCCACGAATGAATAACATTAGTTTCTGGTTATTACCTCCAGCATTGTTATTATTACTATCTTCTTCTTTAGTAGAAGCAGGAGCCGGTACAGGATGGACTGTTTACCCTCCTTTAGCGAGTGTACAAGCACACTCGGGACCATCTATTGATTTAGCTATTTTCAGCTTACACTTAGCTGGAGCTTCTTCAATCTTAGGTGCTATTAACTTCATTACTACCATTATGAACATGCGGGCTCCCGGTATGACTATGCACCGATTACCCTTATTCGTTTGGGCTGTTCTTATCACTGCAATCCTATTGTTACTATCATTACCTGTATTAGCAGGAGCAATTACTATGCTACTAACCGATAGAAACTTCAATACCACATTCTTCGATCCTGCAGGTGGTGGTGATCCTATTTTATACCAGCATTTATTCTGGTTTTTTGGTCACCCAGAAGTATATATCCTAATTTTACCTGGATTCGGTATTGTTAGTCATATCGTATCTACTTTTTGTAGAAAACCGGTATTCGGTTATTTAGGTATGGTTTATGCTATAGTTTCGATTGGTCTTCTTGGATTTATTGTTTGGGCCCACCATATGTATACTGTAGGTCTAGATGTAGATACTCGAGCCTACTTTACTGCAGCGACTATGATTATTGCTGTTCCTACTGGTATTAAAATATTCAGTTGGGTTGCTACTATGTGGGGTGGTGATATTATCATGAAAACACCAATGCTTTGGACAATTGGATTTATTGTGTTATTCACTCTTGGAGGATTAACTGGTATTATCTTAGCCAATGCAGGTATTGACATGGCATTACACGATACTTACTATGTGGTGGCACACTTCCATTATGTTCTTTCAATGGGTGCTGTTTTCGCAATTTTCGGTGGGTTTTACTACTGGATTGGAAAAATCACTGGTTTACAATACCCAGAAACATTAGGCCAAATTCACTTCTGGATTACCTTTGTTGGAGTAAACTTAACATTTTTCCCAATGCATTTCTTAGGAATTGCTGGTATGCCTAGACGTATTCCGGATTATCCGGATGCTTATGATGGTTGGAATGCTATCGCGAGTTTCGGTTCTCAACTATCAGTAGTAGGTGCTATACTATTTTTCTATATAGTTTATAGTACACTAACTAGTGGAGAGCGTATTACCAACAACCGCGTTTGGTATTAATAATTAATCTTTTATATTGAGGGGATTGGATTAAATAAAATCCCCTCCATTATTTTCAACGTTTATTAAAATTTGTTCTAAATTACATCGTTGGTAGAATAAACCAACCAGCAAATTAGAAATAACCTGTAAAGTGTTTGCTTCATGTATGTACGAGTGTCTTTGATTGCCCGGGTATTTAGCTGACTTCTCTATAACCTTCCTATGAAAAGAAAAAAATAGAATTTAACATGAATTTTAACTGTGTTCAATTCCCTATTATTTGTATACTGTTGCTTTTTGTAACCAATGATATAGTGAAATTTGTGAAAAAACCTGATTGTACGCTATACTCACTAATACTTGGTATCATACCTTTAATCTACTTAATGGCGATGCTCGGTCTTAGTTTAGGGAATCCTAGTGATCCTAATGATGCTATTCCTACTGTACAGCACGCAGGTATAATAGATTTTATAAATGTGAAAGGATGGCATCATAATAGTGACCAAGAAAAGCGTACTGTAATCAACGGTGCTGGCGCATGTTTAGGTAAAACCTGGGAGTCAATGCCAAAAATAACGGCGGAAAATTCCTGGAGAGGTAAAGCGGCTGTATCTTTGTTTGTCTTCGCAGAAGTCATCAATAGGACGATCTTGGATCCGTTAGAAAAAGACGTAAGTAACCAATAATTATTATTTGATGAGGGGAATTCTTTCCCCTCTTTTTTTGGTACTTGAATCTTAATATACGGTACATATTATAGTACCTAATATAGGTAGCTGGTATTACGGGTGAAAAAAGCGCACCTAATATAAAGAAAGTTGAATAAACAGGTAATATTTTACCGTCCAGCCATGTACTTAAAAAAAGAATAGGGATATACATAACTATTACGAATAAATATATATAATTCGCTCCATATCTATTCACAAAACGTCTAAATAATTTTCTTAGTTGAATCATTGCGAACAGCCAGACTCGAACTAGCCACTTCTGCTTGGAAGGCAGACCATTTACCAACTAATAATATGCTCGCTAAAAGACGTAGACTATCTTTATATTCCAGCCGCAAGTTCCCTTACGGCTAC
>Ga0206126_10002585_pt1 | contig 19365 bp, 14 predicted proteins | sample Helgoland_Spring_5_FD_148621 | JGI IMG/M metagenome (GOLD analysis project Ga0206126, IMG submission 148621) | Pelagic subsurface seawater microbial communities from Kabeltonne, Helgoland, North Sea - Helgoland_Spring_Bloom_20160412_1 | ecosystem: Environmental > Aquatic > Marine > Epipelagic ...
CTCGGACCGAAATTCACGATCACCTCCGTCTACTTTATGCGCGGGCCGGCACAACCATCTCTCCCATCAGCGGGGAAGTTGTGCGAAAAGATCGACCCGAAGATGTTTTGGAGCGATTGGAAGGTGAGAATCAAGGCACACGCTTCATTGTAACAGCACCCATCCCAAACAAAACGGACCGCACCCGCAAACAGCAGCTGGACATTGTACAGCAGCAAGGCTTCAGCAGAATCCTGGACGCCGAGGCCAAGGTGCATCTGATCGCTGAGGCCCTTGGCAATAGCGAGGCTACTGCGGACATTCCAGAACCGTGGGAATTGGTCATCGACCGACTCGCAGTAACAACAGGTGATGAGGACTTCACCTCTCGACTGCTTGATTCTGTGGAAACGGCGTTCTTCGAAGGAGATGGCGGCTGCAGCGTGCACTTCACAGACAAGCGCGCTCCATGGACATTTACCAATCGTTTTGAACGCGACGGAATTGTGTTTGCCGAGCCGTCGCCTGAGCTTTTCACCTTCAATAGCCCTATCGGAGCATGCAGAAAGTGTGAAGGTTTTGGACACGTCATTGGCATTGACCCGAGCAGAGTCATTCCAGATCCAAGGCTATCGATTTACGAGGACGCCGTGGCATGTTGGAGAGGAGAACGCATGAACAAATGGAAAGAGCGTTTGTGCCTCGCAGCAAGGGACAATGATGTACCCATTCACATCCCATGGCGTGACTTGTCGAGCGCACAGCAAGAATTGGTGTGGAGAGGTGGAAAAGGATTCAAAGGCCTGGACGCTTTCTTCAAATACCTTGAAGAGAAAAGCTACAAAATTCAGTTCCGGGTTATGCTGAGCAGGTACAGAGGCAGGACCAGTTGTCCCGAGTGCCAAGGCACACGACTCGGGAAATCCTCCCGCAATGTCTTCTTTGGCGGCAAAGATCTCACTGCGGTTCTGCGCATGCCGGCGAAAGATGCACTGTTATTTTTCACCACCTTGGATATCTCTTCCGCAGAACGAGCCATAGCCGACCGCTTGATCAATGAAGTGATCACCCGTTTGACCTATTTATGCGATGTGGGATTGGGCTACCTAACCCTGGACCGATCAAGCAAAACACTCAGTGGCGGCGAGTCCCAGCGCATTGCTCTTAGTACCTGTCTGGGCAGCAGTCTCGTGGGCAGTACTTATGTGCTCGACGAGCCTAGCATCGGCTTGCATCCTGAGGATACGGAACGCTTGATTGGGATTTTACTGCAACTGCGAGATTTGGGCAACACCGTGGTCGTGGTGGAGCACGACGAGGACATTTTAAGAGCCGCCGACTATCTGATTGATTTAGGACCTTTTGCAGGCACCGGAGGAGGAGATCTCGTATTCGCGGGCACGAGTAAAGAGTGGCCCAAGCTTCCTTCGGACCATGCATCATTGACAGCTGCATATCTCAATGGGACTGCAAAAATTCATTTGCCCATTGAACGAAAAGTGGGGCCAGACTTCATCCAGATACAAGATGCCTTCAAGAATAACCTGAAGAGTGTCAATGCCCAAATTCCACTCCATGCCCTAACGGCTGTCACGGGTGTAAGCGGATCCGGTAAAAGCACATTGATCAATGAGGTAATGATGCCACTCATGAGGCAAGCGCTTGACGGTCTGGGAGCGACTCCATCGGCATTTGGAAGTTTGGGAGGAAGTGTATCAAAAATTGGTGCCCTTGAATTTGTCGACCAGAACCCCATTGGCAAAAGCTCGCGAAGCAATCCTGTGACTTACGTAAAAGCTTACGATGAGATTCGCCAGTTATTCGCAGATTCTCAAACCTCAAAAATTCGTGGATACAAACCCTCTCATTTCAGCTTCAACGTATCAGGTGGTCGCTGCGAAACCTGTGAAGGAGAGGGACAAGTAACAATTGGAATGCAATTCATGGCCGATCTCAAACTCCGCTGTGACGCCTGCAAGGGAAAGAGATTCCAAGATGAAATTCTGGAAGTGCGTTGGAATGAAAAAAGCATCGCCGACATCCTCGATATGACCGTATCGGATGCAATGATCTTTTTTGCTTGGGATGAATCCGCTAAACGGGTGCCCGCCGCTCAAAAAAGACTCATTCAGAAACTCACTCCTCTCGAAGAGGTGGGACTCGGATACGTGACTCTTGGTCAGAGCAGCAACACCTTGAGCGGAGGAGAAGCGCAACGAATCAAACTCGCAACATTCCTCTCTCGAGGCGATCGACAAGCACATACGTTATTCGTTTTCGATGAGCCCACCACAGGACTGCATGCACATGATGTGCAGAAACTGCTCGTATCGCTCAATGCGCTGCTAGAACAAGGGCATACTGTTGTCGTCATTGAACATCACCTCGACGTCATTGCGCACGCAAATTATGTGATTGATCTTGGACCTGAGGGCGGTGACCGTGGTGGCCAACTTGTTTTCCAAGGCACCCCTCAAGAATTGACTTTGCAGAAAAGCTCACTCACCTCCCGGCATCTTGCTCCTAAATTCAAATGACATGAAAATGCGTACCTCTCTCCTCTTGATCATCCCCTGCTTGATCCATTCGCTGACTTCATGCGGCCAACAGCCGGTTCCAACGAATGACAGCAGTCAAGTAAATTGGGATGAAGAACTCACTCCAGAAGAATACCGCATCCTAAGGCAATGCGGTACCGAGGCTCCCTTCACAGGTGAATTTTGGGACCATCACGAAGACGGCACATACGTATGCGCTGGTTGCAACCACCCTTTATTTGACAGCTCCACGAAGTTCGAGAGCGGAAGCGGTTGGCCCAGCTTCTTCGATGTCATTGACGAGAGCTCCATCGAGACAAAGGAAGACCTCAAATACGGAATGAGACGCATTGAGTTGGTCTGCAGCCATTGCCAAGGTCATCTGGGTCATGTGTTTTCAGATGGCCCTCCTCCCCATGGCTTGCGCTATTGCATCAATAGTGTGTCGCTCGACTTTACCCAGCGCGATAACATCGCCCAATAGCTTGGAATTATTTGTTGGCGGTCTGGACGAAACGAAATTTAGGGTTTCAAAACTTTGACGAGTCGTTCAAAAGAAAGCCTCTAAACCCCATTGTTTACTGAGGGTACAGCGTATCTTAAAGGGAAGAAGTGCAAAGCCTTGACAACGCTTGTAAACCAAATGTAAGCACGCAGGTAAGCACGCAGAATTTGCCTTGAATGACCGCATCGTTTTTCATTCGCACCTCTAAAACCAATCGAAAACACCCACCTCCTATCAAAGCTTTCAGCGGTCCCTCACTCCACCTCGCTAAGCCCCAATTTGTCACGCAACATTTTAGCTGCTTTTGTCTTCTGACCTAGGATTTGGTTACCGCCATGAACACGCATTCTTTGGCAAATACCCTGAGTGGAAATGACCGCATAACCTATGTCTACCGCATCGCGGAAAATTCTGGTCAAATACTCGGCATCTGACGGATTTTCAACGCTCCGCTCTAAACGCAATCCGATCCGTTGAATTACTTCTCGATGGATAAAGAGTTGTGTTGTTGCGAAGTAATCATAGAACCATTCGCTGAAGTCGATATTGTACCTGGCATTCCTGCATCGCACCACTTGGGATGACATTCCCAAGAGCCGCAGGCCCTTATACATTGCATCCGGCACCATGACATCGTCTTGATCGAGAATGGTAAAAACTTCATATTCAGGATGCTCCAGAAGCCACTCCAATCCAAGGTTTATCGTATTGTAAGGCGCTCGGTTTTTGGCCAGCAGAATATGTGAAATTCTTTCGGGGCACTTTTCTTTCCAAGCCCTTATTTTTCCAGGGGTTCCATCAGTGGAACCATCGTCGACAATGAGAAGGTGCCAATTCGAGTGATTCAACTCAAAAACACTCTCGATGGCTTCGTCTATCCAGCGTTCCCCCTGGTAAGTGAACATACCAATCAATACGTTCCTCGATGCAATCACCTCTTCATTGAATGAAACCCATTGTCCCAACCAAGAAATGATTTTGTCTAACTCTGTGGACAGGCGTGATCTTCCTTTCACCATCAACATTGAGTCCTTCTTGTAAGCCGGCTGTTGATGAACAAGAAAATACTGGATTCTGGTCAAGAAAATTAATAACGATGAAACCATTGACAGTGCTGTTCACGAAGTATGACCAATCAATCCCGCTTAAATCCCAGTGCACCAAATTCAGCGGACGTTGTAAGCGATACGTCACTAATCTCCATTAATCTATGCAAGCGACGAAGCAATTGTGAATTGCTCGCAATTGATGTTCTTTCTTTATCCAACCATGTATTATCCTCTAATCCGATACGCGCTCCGAGTCCCAATGCAAGGGCAACAAGATGGGCATCGTATTGACTTCTTCCTATGCCGCCCAAACTAACATGACTCTTTTCAGGCAAATCCATTAAAAGCGCTGAGGCATGTCCCAAATTAAGTTGGGCTCCAGCGATATTCCCCAGTATAACATTGACGTAAAATGGTGGAAGTACCAATTCCTTCTTGATCAAATATCGCAGGTAATTCACCATACCCAAGTCAAATACTTCGAGCTCAGGCTTGATCCCTCTATCCAACATCGATTGTGCTAAAAATTGAATCGTATCTGGGGCATTGAGGGATGCCGACTTCGCGAAATTCAGTGAAGACAGAGTCAGCGACCCCATATCAGGCTGAAGGCTCAATACTTCGGCACGCGCGAAAGGATCAGAGATGTTGCGGCCACTCAAAGATGCACATATGACCAAGTCTGGGCAGTACTTTCTAATTCCCTCAATAATAGGCGCGTAATCATTCGCCTCTGATGAGGGGGTTCCGTTAGGCTTTCTGGCATGAACATGCACCATGGTAATACCAATGGTGTAAGCCTCGTGCACCTGTTCAATGATTTCTTCCGCAGAAATTGGCACACTTGGGACATCAGCCTTCCTTGGCAACATACCATTCGGAGTGAAATTCAGGATCATGGTAGTGGTACGCTCTTTAAATCCGAAATGTTACAAACGGTGAAAGGAAATTCCCTCGATGTCTCGTTTCTTGTTTCTTGTTTCGAAAGCCAACCAATTTTGGCACGAAGTATTGCATTCTCGCTTTAAATTCATCGCATGAGATTGACCCTACTCGGATTCAGCGACGTTTCAACGATTATTTTAACAGAGATTGCAGCAGCTCAGCTTGGAGTCAATCCTGATGCCATGATGATCGAAATCGTTTGCAATCTGCCTTTCAATGCCAAGGAAATGCGCAAGACGTGGCCTCTTCCTCATTCCAATTTGACCATTCTCTCCAAAGATTCATGGGAGCCGGCGAACCGCGAATCCATCATAATGCCCGGACTCATGACCGCCTCTGTGTGCCAACAAATGGTCGAAGATTTCGAAGAATCGACTTCCACTCGGCGCGAAGACTTTGGCGTGATGATTCACCCGAGTGCAACCGTTGCTCCTTCGGCAACAATCAAGGGCGGAACCTGGATACACCCCAACGCATGTGTTTCAAGCATGACCATGCTTGGCCATTGCGTCAACATTAATCGAAATGCATCTGTAGGGCACCACTGCCAATTGCATGACTTTGCTTTCATCAATCCTGGCGCCCAATTGGGTGGATTGTGCTCCATAGGCACTGCGTCAACCGTGGGCATTGGAGCTACTTGCTTGGACAGAAAAAAGGTAGGTAAGGGCTCGTTTATCGGAGCGGGTTCCGTAGTGACCAAAGATGTGCCAGATGGAACGACTGTGGTTGGTATTCCTGCAAGACCCATCCACAGCTAAGGCATTATCAGGATTGATGGAGCAGAGGAATTGCCCGGAACCTCTTTTGCATCTCGTCGGTGTCGATACCGACATAAAGTGGCAACCTGAAGAGACAGTCAGCGTATCGATTGCAAAGTGGGGTTGAACCGGAATTCTCACCACCCATGATTGATTTGCTCAAATTTTGGTAATGAAAAAGCGCGCCAATGGATTGCGACTTCATCTCTTGCAGCAATCTTGTTCTTGATTGCTCATCTTGAGAAACCAAATAGAAGATATGGCCGTTGTTCGTAGACCAATCTGGCACGTGGGGCAACTGCAGGTCGATTTCAACCGATCGAAAGAACTCCGCATATGTTTCCCAAATAGATTGACGTTCTTGGATTATTTGAGAGAGATTTTGCAGTTGAGCAAACAAAAATGCTGCGTTCAATTCCGACATCGTAAAATTTGACCCAATATCCACCCATCCGTATTTATCCACCTCTCCGCGAAAAAAGGCAGTGCGATTCGTTCCCTTCTGCCAAACGATTTCAGCCCGCCCAACAAACTTCTCATCATTTACAATGAGGATCCCCCCCTCACCACAACTCACGTTTTTTTGACCATCAAAGCTGATGGTGCCGAGGTGGCCTATGCCTCCCAATGGGTGCTTTACCCCGGAATCATTGATGTAATAGGAGCCTACCGCCTGAGCTGCATCTTCGATGACAATCAAGTTGTGGCGCTGCGCAATGTCCATAATGACATCCATTTTACATGCCATACCCGCATAATGAACGACCACAATTGCTTTGGTCCGCCGAGTAATCAAAGATTCAATCAGTGATTCATCCATATTAGGATGATCTGCTCTAGAATCGCAGAAGACAGGTTTGGCACCTCTCAGAACAAAGGCGTTTGCTGTGCTAACGAAAGTAAATGCAGGCATGATGATCTCATCGCCCGGTTCAACGTCAATCAAAATTGCTGCCATCTCTAGCGCATCCGTGCATGACGATGTCATCAAGCATTTTCGAAATCCGAAAGATTCTTCAAAAAACAATTGGCATTTACGAGAATATTTCCCGTCCCCGGCTAGGTTTCCTCCCGCAATAGCATCATCGATAAATGATAACTCATTCTTCGTGACGTGCATTTTGTTGAAAGGTATGTACATATCTCTTGGGGCCATTACTCCGAACCCTTCTACGATCTTTTCTCTTCAGAAGTTTCATCCACGCGGATTCAGGTGAACATGTGAATTGCGAAACCCCGCAGCCATGTGTAATTCGTCAAGTCAATTCCGCAAATTCCGCTTAAAGAATTCCTGACTAGGACACCGAATGAGCCAGTAAAGAAAAAGCCTCACTATCTCAATGATAGCAAGGCTTTTGAAAGTATGTTGGCGGTCTGGACGAGACGAATTTCGGCTCACTCGCCACAAGTGAAGCGAATGTTCTCAGCTTGGATCAGCTGAGCACCCGCTGTCACATTTCCCTCCATGTCCAATTCGGCCTTGGTACGCCCATGAATGTTAATTACGCCAGTGATGACACCCGCAGTGGTAAATTGGCCCAGCAAAATTCGTTTGTCTTCAGGCGCAAGTGCTTGACGCTTGTCAGGAGTCACGAACCAAGCTCCATTATTGGTGGTCAACGTTTCTCCCGCTTCGAAATCAGTAAGGTCGATTAAAAAACCAGTCAGCGAATTCATGTAATTGTCTTCCAAGCCAATGGTAACCCATGAATCGTAGGCCAATGCCGCGTCATTTTGAATGTCAAAACGCTGCACTTCAGAGGCCAGCCCACTGCCCTTTGGGTGCTGATAAAACGGAGCCGTGGACTCGATGGTCAGCGGTTTTCCCTCTTCACCGAACACGGCATCAATCACGTCACCTTCGCTCTGCATGACTGCATAAATGCGATAAGTTTGAGCGCTTACGGCACCTCCGTTGTCAATCTCTTCGACATCAATCCGATCAAACTGAGTCCACGCCAAAACGGGTACAATCAGCGTCGCTACAAACAAACTCACTTGCTTCATCTCGTTAATTCTTTTCGGCAATCAGCCTATTTCACAATTCGATTACGACCCAAAATACGACTGGAATTCATAGAATTTGCACTGAAACCTGATGATCTTGGTACAAAGTACGTTAAAGTAATCTCGTGCGTGTGCGGGCTAAAGTAGCTCGCAGAGGTGCTCGTAATGTCATACGTATACGACAAGCCCACTGGACCATATTGGCCGCCAGCCCCCACAATTGCTGCGTCATTGGTACGGAATCCGAGCGCCAACCACGCCATGTCCATGAACCAACCACGGAGGTATACATCCAATTGCGCTGGGGTCCGTTCCGTCAGACGAACCATGCCCGATGGCTCGAGTCTGAACTCATTGGAAACTTGATAGCTATAGTGCCCCATGAATCGAAAATGCCGGAAATGATTGTTGTCGCCCCCCGATACAATTGATGACGATTGCAAACCTGTGGAGCTTTGCAGCAGATTGGGTATGGCAAATCCAAAAGCATACCCATCTCCAAACACCATCATTCCAAACTGCGCATCAAACGACAGACTTTGTTCCATTCCATACTGAAGGGCCGGGTCCTCCACATCCCAAACATCCAAATCATTGTCAAAGGACCATTGATTCGCCATCAAACTCAGTCCGAAAGAGACCGCATCGTAGTTGTTCAGATCGATGGTGTACGAGCCGGCGAGTTCTACTCCCGTTCGCTTGATTGCTCCGCCAGTGTCATCGCTGTATACGATGGCTCCTACCCCAACATTATTCGGCAATGCCGTGTGACCGCTGAGCGTCATCGTCTCTGGGGCGCCGTCAAAACCCGTCCACTGATTTCTGAAGGTCATGGTGATCGGTGTCTCTGGCAAGGTGCCTGCGATAGCTGGGTTGCTCAAAAATGAATTCGTCATGAACTGCGAACGTCGAAACAATTGCTGCGCCGTTGCCGAGCTTATTCCCAAGCCAAAGAAAACCAGAACAGCTGCCAAGGTGTTTAGAAATCGATTCATGGGTTCAGTATTTTAGGGTAACGGTTCCAGTGATGGGATCCTGTGAATCCGAAAATTCAATGACGTAGTAGTAATCAGCCATTGGCAAAGGAGCGTTGTTATAACGTCCGTCCCAACGGACATCATAACCAATGGAAGAGAATAGCTCTTGGCCCCATCGGTTATATACCTTGACTGTCGCCGTTGGGAAAAATTCCAATCCCCCTACAATCCACTCGTCGTTGTATCCATCGCCATTGGGTGTTATCGCTTCGGCAATAAAGAAGCATCCTATGGTTGGCTCAACCACGACGACGTCCGTCAAGGTGCAGCCCAAACTATCCGTCACCACCACGGAATAAGTGTCTTCAAAAAGCCCAGTGGCTGTCGCTGTTGTCTGAGCCAGTAGATCACTCCACAAGAATTCGACCGGCTGGTAACCGCCAACCAGAGAGGCGGTAGCGGTGCCATCTTGCTCGTTCCAACAGGTAACGGGAGAACTGAGCATATTTAAGATCATATCTGTCACCTCATCAGCAGCAACCACAAACGCTGTGTCTTCCACGCATCCTGTGGAATCGATTGCGGTGACATTGTATACTCCTTCATAGAGGTTGAACAGGTCGATGCCTTCTTGTGCGATTTCCCAAACAATGTCTCCGGTCCCTCCAATTGGGAATACATTCACGGCTCCATCGCTCATTCCAGTGCAGGTCACATTGGTGACATCAATCAACACTTCAATGGGGTCGGGCTCTAAGATTTCAAATTGTGTAGAATCCTCACACAAATTGCCATCGATCACATTGGCTGTATAAGGTCCCGCGCAAAGGGCGTTAAAATCAAAATCATCCGTCCCATTCAGTGTGAGAATTACCGCACCCGTTCCCCCTGAAAAGTCGACTACTGCCGATCCGTCGCAATCCCCGCCACAAACCACTTCTTCCAGCACCAACCATTCTACCATTAACGAATCGGGTTCAATGATTTCTGAATTGCCGACCATTGAACAACCGTTTTCATCTTCCACCATCACTTCGATGGGACCTGGAGCAAGGTTTTCGAGGGTATAAGGCAGTGATTCTTCCGCTGGCTCGATAAGTGACAGCGCTCCAGTCCCTCCGATGCCAGAAACAGAAAGCATCCCATCATCGAAAGAAGTACAAGAAACATCAAATGGTTCCAAAATCAATTGGATGGGGTCCGGCTCAATCAGCAGTTGCGGATCAGAACTCACAACACACCCCGCAGCGTCCAAAACACTCAAAACAAATGATCCTGCTCCTACATTGAAACAAGTGTCCTCAACAAAGCCCTCAGCTGGAGGGTCTACCTGAAACAGCAGGGCACCAGTCCCTCCCGAAGCATTTTCGACACAAAGGCTACCATTCGCCTCACCAAAACACGTCACATCCAGAATTGAAACATCAAATGAAATCAGCTCCGGCGAATTCACGACAAAGGTGTCCTGAACTACACATCCATTCAAGTCGGTCGCATTCGCCAAATAAACTCCTGCGCACAAGGCATCCAGTTCCCATTCCATCTCATCCTCATCCACTACCGAATAATCAAAATCACCTGTCCCACCAAATGCTTCAATGTCTGCAACCCCATCACATTCATCGGCACAAATCAAATCTGTGACTACAACCTCAACGGTCACGGGATCAGGCTCAACTAAGCTGACTTCAGCCGAAACAGAACACTCATTTGCATCGGTCACCACGAGAAGGTAATCCGCGGGTTGAACGTTGGTCAAATCAATCGAGACAAAATCAACTCCAGCGATATTCTCATTCAGTGCGGGCGACCCTGTAAGGACCAACTCCCCTGTCCCCCCGGACATGAAACCAGTGATGGCACCATCGTTGTAATCGAAACATGTGATGTCGCTCGCGGTAACTTCCAATTCGAGTGGCTCAATGCACGAAATCGTAATGCTCGTATCCACTTGGCAACCATTTTGATCTTCCACCTGAAACTCCCATTCTCCGTTGCCGTTGACGCAATCCAGTTCCAACCATTGGTAGTCTCCGTTCGGGGCCAGACCAGAGCCAACATTTTCAGCTGAGAAGGCCACGATATCAAGGGTACCCGTCCCGCCATCAAAGGTCAGTTGGACGGCTGCCGTCAAAGAGTCTGCACAAACATTATCCTCGAGCAACTCCCAAGATGCGAGCAATTCGAGCGGCTCCGTAAAGCCAAATGTATCTGAGGTATCACGGCAGGTATTGCCGTCGACAATGGCAACGTAATAGTCCCCCTCCTCAATGCCACTAAATGTCACGTTATCCACTTGACTCGCTACCAACGATTGATCGATGGCGTTGTAGAGCTCATAAGTGATTGGTTGAACTCCGTTGACCGCCACATCGACGACCGCCAAATCACCATAGCAATCAATGCCTTGCATCACCTCAATTTGCGCATCAGAGGTCAGGTAGTTTGCGCAAGGGTTAGGAACTTCTAACGGATTTCCTCCCTCCGCATTGGCATCAATGCAGTAATCCTGGATATCATCATTGTCCCCTTCAATGAAGACATTAAAGCAGGCACTTATTGAGAATCCACCGCAGGTAGTCACTTGAGCAATCTTAATCCTCAAATCTTCACCCGCCTCAACTGCGACATCCGGAAGCACAAAAAGGCTACCATCAACAACGGTCTCAGAGCACATTGCTGTCGACGTATAAGCAGGATTTCCAATCAAGCTCTGTTCTGTATCGTTCATCCCAATGGTCCAGTACGAGTCGAACTCAATTTCTGGAAAAGAGGGAAAGAAAGCTGCGTTCTGGGCTCCACCGAGGAGAACGTCACCAAATAAAGGATTGAAACAACCACATGGCGCATTGATGAACATCGGAGCCACATCGAACGCCTCAACGTCCGAATAAATGGCAATCAACTTATCGGTCTCATTCATGAAGTTTGCGTAAACCTCATAGGTGACATAGCCATAGAGATCCTCAAAAAGCAATGTACCAGCGGTCGTGGGATGAGGCTCCGTCGCCTCATAAAAGGCGGTATCCACCTCCCATGTGATGTCAATCATTTGCGCATGCAATTGAGCGGGCAGGAGGATCAGTGAGAAAAATCCCAACAAGAGGCAAAATTGCTTCGCGCGGATCTTTGCAGGACTCAATATATCTGTAGCAGGATATGGCATTTTCCAGGGGTTCGGGTGTCAGGGATAAGACGCATTTCAACTCAGGGACGTTGCACGGCTTTTTCCATTGAGAGCGCAAAATAACAGAAATCCGGCAGAAGTGGGATGGATTTCTCAAGTTGCAACCTGTGGGACCGGATGGACCAACGAATTGTCCGCGGTCTTTCGTGTTCAGGCGCCGCGCAGCTTGCTCACCTCTTTTTCAGTCAACAGGCGCCATTTCCCGGGCGCAGTGTCCAATTCGAGCGACATGACCCGAATACGTTTCAATCGAATCACGCGATGCCCCAGTGCTTCGCACATTCTTCGAATCTGGCGGTTCAACCCCTGAACCAAAATAATTCGGAATTGATTGGAGGACATTCGCGTCACCCTGCACGGCCGAGTAAACGTGTCAAGTATGGAAACCCCCGTGGACATGGTTTGGATAAACTCGTCATCAAATGGACGATTGAGGGTGACGATGTACTCTTTTTCATGGCCATTTCGTTCGCGCAATATGTGGTTCACAATGTCGCCGTCATCCGTCAACAGGATCAATCCTTCGCTCATTTTGTCCAAGCGTCCCACTGGAAAAATCCGAGTGGGGTATTTGACAAAATCAATGATGTTGTCTTTCTCACGCTTCGTGTCCGTTGTGCAAACGATCCCCACTGGCTTGTTCAGCGCGATGTAAACAGGTGCCGTCTCATCATTTTTTTTGACTTCAATCCCATTTACGGTCACCACATCCCCCGGCATCACCTTGGTTCCTGGCACCGATACCACGCCGTTGATTTTCACAGCGCCCTTCTCGATAAGCTTATCGGCTGCTCTCCTTGAGCAGTGGCCCACTTGCGTGAAATATTTGTTGATCCTCGTTCCTTCTGGTGCATCATTCATGGTGCGAAAATAACGCATGCAGGCAACGGAGGCTAAAATCCTACCTTTGCATTACCCTACTGGCTCGCAGATGACCTGCGCCATCAATGATATGGTCTACTGGAATGGAAAAAGACACCGTCTACACCCCTACGAATAAGGTTCGAATTGTAACCGCCGCAAGCCTCTTTGATGGGCACGATGCCGCCATCAACATCATGCGACGAATCATGCAACGCTCAGGATGCGAAGTGATTCACCTCGGCCATGATCGAAGCGTTGACGAGGTGGTCAATTGCGCCATTCAAGAGGATGCGCAGGCGATTGCCATGACTTCTTACCAAGGCGGACACATGGAGTACTTCAAATACATGAAGGACCTCTTGGACCAACGAAACGCCAGTCATATCAAGATTTTTGGTGGCGGAGGCGGCACCATTTTGCCGGAAGAAATAAAGGAATTGCACGGCTATGGCATTGAACGCATCTATCATCCAGACGATGGAAGGTCCATGGGACTGCAGGGCATGATCAATGATTTGATTGGGCGGTGTGACTTTCAGACGGTTGAAGGAGCAGCGTCGCTTCAAGAAGAATTCGAATCCATTGGAAAGCGCGATCACCGTGCCATTGCCCGCTGCATTACAGCAGCTGAGTTGGACCCATCGGGGTTCAGCGTCGCGTTCAGGTCGGCACACCCGGATTTGCCGCAGGTGCCCGTCTTAGGCATTACAGGAACCGGTGGAGCTGGGAAATCATCCATGGTGGATGAATTGGTGCGGCGTTTCCTCCATGCCTTTCCCGAAAAGTCCATCGGCCTCATCAGCGTTGACCCTTCAAAACGAAAGACAGGCGGTGCATTGCTTGGCGATCGCATTCGAATGAATGCCATTCACGATGATCGGGTGTACATGCGGTCACTCGCAACGCGCCAATCCAATCTCGCCCTGTCCAAACATGTTTCGGAGGGATTGGATGTCCTCCGAGCCAGCGGGTTTGACCTCATCGTCCTCGAGACAAGCGGAATCGGACAAAGTGACACTGAAATCATGGACCACAGTGATGTTTCGTTGTATGTCATGACCCCTGAATTTGGCGCAGCAACGCAACTGGAGAAAATCGATATGCTCGACTTCGCCGATGTTGTTGCCATCAATAAGTTTGACAAGCGCGGCGCCCTCGATGCGATCCGCGACGTGCGGAAACAATTCAAGCGTAACCACGATCTCTGGGAGGCCAAGGACGATGCATTGCCTATCGTCGGCACCATTGCATCTCAATTCAATGATCCTGGGACGAATCAACTCTTCGCGTCGCTCATGAAATGCTTGTCTGAGCGAGCAAACGCCCCGTTTGCTCTTCCGGATCCGGCCTCCGAGCAATCGAGCGAGAAACTCTTTGTCATTCCACCGAAACGGACGCGTTACCTCAGCGAAATTGCAGAGCAGGTCAGAGCGTACAATGCTTGGACCGAAGAACAAGCTAGAACAGCCGACCAATTGCAATCCTTGCAAGAAGCGCAGCGTCTCATCGCAGACAACGCCTCAGAAGCCCTGGACGAAAAGGCCAAAGAAGTCCGCATGGACTTGGATCCTAAAATTTTGGAGTGGCTCGAACATTGGCCGAAATTGAAGGCGCGCTATGAAGACGCTGTTTATACGTTTCAAGTGCGTGGAAAAGAAATCAAAATCGAAACGCATCAGGAGAGCCTCTCTCAATTGCAGATTCCCAAAATTGCAACGCCACGTATTTCGGGATGGGGAGACTTAACGCGTTGGTCGCTACAGGAAAATTTACCCGGGCACTTCCCCTATACGGCAGGCATCTACCCCTTCAAACGCGAGGGAGAAGATCCCGCCCGAATGTTTGCCGGTGAAGGAGGGCCGGAGCGCACCAACAAACGATTTCACTACGTTTCACAAGGCATACCTGCCAAGCGGCTATCCACTGCCTTCGATAGTGTAACGCTCTATGGTCGGGACCCGGATCGTCGGCCCGATATCTATGGAAAAGTTGGCAACAGCGGCGTGAGTGTCTGCTCGGTTGACGATGCCAAGAAACTCTACAGCGGATTTGATCTCTGCTCCCCTTCCACCAGCGTGTCGATGACCATCAATGGTCCTGCGCCCATCGTTTTGGCCTTTTTCCTGAATGCTGCAACCGATCAACGTTGTGAGCAATACATTCGGGAAAATGGCATGGAAGACGCCGTAGAAGAAGTCTTACGCGCCAAATGGGATGATCGGGGAATGCCGCGTCCTAAGTATGAGGGAGAACTTCCCGAAGGACACAATGGACTCGGTCTGCTGCTTCTGGGATGCACCGGAGACGAAGTCCTGCCTCCTGAGGTTTACACGCAAATGAAGGCCGAAGCCATGAGCCAAGTGCGTGGCACAGTCCAAGCGGATATCCTCAAGGAAGATCAAGCACAGAACACGTGCATATTTTCAACAGAATTTGCATTGCGCTTGATGGGGGATGTCCAAGAATCCTTCATCAATCGATCGGTTCGCAACTTCTATAGCGTTTCCATTAGCGGATACCACATCGCCGAAGCAGGTGCCAATCCAATTACGCAATTGGCGTTCACGTTGGCCAATGGGTTCACCTACGTAGAATACTACCTGAGCCGCGGCATGGAGCTGGATCAGTTCGGTCCCAATTTGAGTTTTTTCTTCTCCAATGGCATTGACCCTGAATACGCCGTCATTGGCCGGGTAGCGCGCCGCATTTGGGCCAAGGCCATGCGAGAGAAGTACAAGGCCAGCCCGCGGGCGCAGATGCTGAAGTACCACATTCAAACGTCGGGACGTTCGTTGCATGCGCAAGAAATTGACTTCAATGACATTCGAACAACCTTGCAAGCGCTCTATGCGATTTATGACAATTGCAATTCCCTGCACACCAATGCCTACGACGAAGCCATTACCACGCCAACGGAGCACAGTGTGCGGCGCGCCATGGCCATCCAATTGATCATCAATAAGGAGTTGGGCCTGACCAAAAATGAAAACCCATTGCAAGGGAGCTTCATCATCGAAGCCTTAACTGATCTGGTAGAAGAAGCGGTTATGACCGAGTTTGATCGCATCACAGAGCGCGGTGGAGTCATCGGTGCGATGGAAACAATGTACCAGCGTTCGCGCATTCAGGAAGAAAGTTTGCATTATGAAATGCTGAAGCATACCGGAGAGTTCCCCATCATCGGAGTCAATACCTTCCTGGCGAAAAACGGCAGCCCAACGCTCACACCCGGAGAAGTAATCCGGGCTGAATCCGCTGAAAAAGAAGGCCAGCTGATGCACGTACAAGCGATGCACAAGCGCTACGCCCAGGAGGCGAGCATCGCCATTGCCGGCATTCAGAAAGCAGCGGTGGACGGTGAAAATGTATTCGAGTCCCTGCTGGAAGCGGTGAAGACTTGCACCTTGGGCCAACTGAGTGAAGCGTTGTTCGAAGTTGGCGGCGCATACCGCAGAAATATGTGATGGAAACTTCCAAAGGAACCTCAGGTGTAGCCTGGATGCTCTTAGCAACTGTGCTCTATACAGCTGCAAATCTCTGTGTAAAAGCCCTCGCCCACCTTCCTACCCAAGAATTGGTCTTTCTTCGATCCATCGTATCGTTGCTCCTCACCGGAGTTTGGCTCAAATATTACGGTTACAGTTTGTTGGGAGTCAATCGGAAATGGCTCGTCGTTCGAGGTATCTTCGGCACAATTGGACTCGCCACCTTTTTTCACACCCTCCGTTATATTCCCATTGCGAGTGCCACTGTCATCCAATACCTCAGCCCCATTTTCACGGTACTTCTTGCCCGCTACTTCGACGGGCAACGTTCGATGCGCCCTGTGCAGTGGGCTTTTTTCGCGACCGCCTTCATCGGAGTTCTGATGGTGAAAGGCTTCGACGAACGCATCAATTGGTTGTATTTCAGCCTTGGCGTCATCAGTGCAATGGCCGCCGCTGTTGCCTACCTCGCCACCATGAAGTGCCGCGAGACGGACCATCCCGTGGGAGTTGTCATTTGGTTTCACCTTATCGCCGTTCCAGTGACGGGCTCATGGACAGCTTTCACTTGGGTCGCTCCCGTCGGCGTAGAATGGCTTTTAGCACTGGCAGTTGGTCTTCTGAGCGTAGTCGCTCAAGTGGCAATGACCTTTGCTTTGCACCGGGGAGAAGCCAGTGTCATCATGCCCTTCAAATACGTCGGTGCCATTCTCGCCTTCTTCTTTGGCTTGCTCCTTTTCGATGAACGACTCAGCGCTTTTGCCCTCGCTGGAATGGCACTTGTAATCGCTTCCGTCACAGCCAATACCCTCTTGAAACGAAGAGCCGCTCATCGGGAAATGACCGATGCCGCGAAGTAAATTAGCCTATCCTGCGCATTACAACCACTCGGGAAACCAAGAAAGCGACAGGAACATACCCGACGAGGTCGAGGATCAGCATCCATGAAGGCATAGGAATCATCATGGCATTGGCGATCCCACCCACGGTAAACCAAATTCCCATTGCCCAGCCCGGGAAAGTTGATTTGAAAACAGAAGCATTCTGAAGCCATTCGATTGAGACTGGCGCAAAGCGCATCGCCCAAAAGGCTCCTGCGGCGGTGCCCATCCAATGTGAAAACACAACAGACAATTTAGGACCAATTCCAATCGAATCCATAAATGCTTGAAGTGCCTCTGGGTCATCTTGGGGCATTTTGGACATCGCCGCTTCAGGAAATACAAAGCCAAAGAAGTGATGCGTCATCATCATACACACACTCCCGATGACAATGGCAACTATGTAACAACTGATCCACTTCAATACCTGCATCTTACCTTGGTTTGGTTAGTTCAATGGCGTCGTTCCAAATCGCCTCGTCATAAATCGATTGCAGCGCCTTTGTAATAGGACCTTTTTCGCCATTCCCAATCAAGCGTCCATCGATGGTTTTCACATGTGCCAGTCCCCCCATGGTCCCGGTAGTAAACACCTCATCCGCTGTATAAAATTCCGACAGGGAAATCCGGTCTTCTCGAACCTCATATCCTGCTTTTTTCGCTAGCTCTACAACCAAATTCCGTGTCAACCCCGGTAAGCATGCCACTGCGCTCGGAGTCATGACCACACCGGCCTTCATGGCAAATACATTCGTCGCGTTCGTTTCGGCAACGAATCCTTCCAAATCAAGCATAATCGCATCATCCGCCTGCGCAACGTTTGCCTCAATCTTTGCGAGAATATTATTGAGCAAGTTGTTGTGATGAATCTTTGAATCGAGCGTAGCAGGTGAATTGCGTCGCACCGATGACGAGACCAATACAATGCCCTCATCGCCGTACACAAAACCCTTGTATTCCGCCAGTACAATCAAAGTTGGGCCGAAAACATTGAGCCGTGGGTCCATGCCACTGGTGCTCTTCTTTCCTCTGGAAAGGGTGATCCGCGCATGCACTCCATCGGTCATGCCATTTGCCTCAAGCGTTTGGAAAATGGCCGAATAGATCGCCTCAGTTTCCGGAATTTCCGCAAATGCCAGGGCATGCGCTGATGCTCGAAGGCGGGCGACATGTTCGTGCAATTGCAGCGCCCGGCCTTGCCGAATTCGAAGTCCTTCCCAAACGGCATCTCCGCCTTGGACGACACTGTCCAAAACACTGACAGCGGCAGAATGGCGCGGTACTAAGCCATTGACCCATACCATCGTCTCTTCATTGCGCGGGTCGGGTTGGTTGTATTTGGCCATAAGCGTTGTGGAATTAGATCGTAATGTGTTCCTGCAATTTCCGAAAAAGCGGCTGAATTTCTGCGAGTAATTCCGGAAAATCAAGCGAAACGTCACCCGCTTCGGCATTGCGCGAAATAGGAGCTTCCCACCCCCTAGAGGCATGCACGCGCTGGTACCAATACTTTGCCCAAACTCCATCCTCGGATCGAGGCCCGGGCTTCCAGGTTAACATTTGATCCTCAAAAGGCACATTCAAAAATGCGCAGATTTTCCGCAGGCAGGCTTCGGGCTGGGCCACAAGTTGATCCGAATCAATGACGAAAAAAGGCCATTCCTTGTCAATGCACTTTTGAAGCCAGTCCCATTGATGCGAATAACATAGATCCATCGAAGAAGGCTGGTCAATATGTGCCCGAAAGGAACGTATGACCTTCTGCGGATCGCGAATGAGAAAGAGGTGATGATGCGATTCGAAGCTCGCATCATTCATTCCTTCCAAATGATTGGCCATGTGTTTTAGGAAAACGTGCGACCCATTGCTGTTCCAAGCTTGTTGAATGCTTTGAAAGTCCGTGTGCATGGTCCTGAGCGCCTCGTCGCGCGAAGGACGTTGCGATCCTGTCAACTTCAAGAAATGCGCAAACAAAGGCTCATCAATCACCTTGAAGTCAGATCGCTGCGCAAAGCTGTACATCAATGCCGTACTGCAGTTGCGTGGACCGGACCACAACGAGACCTTCATACGCTTAGCGCACTACGGAAACGCTACCGTTGATGCGGCGCGGTGCCAATTCGTGAACGGAGTGAACGTCCAGCATGAACATGTACATGCCGTCTCGCACGAAGTGCCCCCCCGATTG